>Ga0247611_10000139_pt1 | contig 149383 bp, 99 predicted proteins | sample 177DNAGHGhighgp2_FD_192422 | JGI IMG/M metagenome (GOLD analysis project Ga0247611, IMG submission 192422) | Sheep rumen microbial communities from Palmerston North, Manawatu-Wanganui, New Zealand - 1770 DNA GHGhigh gp2 | ecosystem: Host-associated > Mammals > Digestive system > Stomach >...
GGTGGTGAGCGATTTCGGATTAGTGGATGCCATTGAGAGTGGTTTGGTGAAGATTCCCTTTCTGCCAGCCTATGACAATACGACTGACTTGGATGAGCCCAAACTCCGAAATATCTACGAAAGCATTAAAGACAAACTGCCCAGGCGTGGCATTCGTGCTCAGAAGAAAAAAGATAAGGAAGATCGCTCGGCCGAAGGACGCTTGCAAGGCAAGAATGTAGATACATCCATCTTGTCTGTACAGGCACCTAACCTTCCAACGCTTCTGAATACTGCCTTAGAACAATTCGTGAAAGACTATGAGGATTACGACAGAGGTCTGCGCCAGGCATACGAGGCCATGGGTACACTCTATACGGCTCCGCCTGTATTGATAGTGGTTTGCAATAACACAACCGTTTCACATGAGGTCTATCGCGACATTGCCGGCTATCAGGATGGCGTCAATGAAGATGGTGAGCCTCGCTATCGCAAGGGACGCTTCGATGTGTTCTCGAACTACGATGGTATGGGCTTGCCCAAAGAAAAGTTCCCAACCCTGTTGATAGATTCCTCGGCACTTGATGAAGCGTCAACCCGTATTGACGAGGCATTCAAGAAAGCATACGCCAACGAGATTGAAGAATTCCGTCACGAATATGCTAATCAGCACGGTGCAGGTTCTGCTGATAATCTGACGGATGCAGACATCCTGCGAGAAGTGGTGAATACCGTTGGCAAGCCTGGCAAGTTGGGTGGTGACATCAAATGTGTGGTCAGCGTATCGATGCTGACGGAAGGTTGGGATGCCAATAACGTCACCCATGTCTGTGGCATCCGTGCCTTTGGCAGTCAGTTGTTGTGCGAACAGGTGGTAGGTCGTGCCTTGCGTCGTCAGAGTTATGACTTGATTCCATACGACAAACTGGGACGAGAGATAGATCGCAAAGACCTTTATAAATATAATAAGGAGAACATCACCTACAAGTTCCCACCAGAATATGCCCGTATCATTGGTGTGCCATTCAACACCTTCAAAGGTGGTGATACGGTAGTAACGAAACCTCAGAAGCCCAAGGCCATTATCCGTGCTTTGCCAGAGCGCAAAGAAATGGAGATACGATTCCCTGTCATTACAGGCTATCGTTCGGATAATATCGAGGGTTCGCTGAAAGCCGACTTTACTGGTCTTCCCAAATTCCAGCTCAACTTCAATCAGATTCCTACGGAAACCGTTTTACAGACCGTAGTGAATGGTGATCAGAAGATGCTCAAGACAGACTATATGGAACTGCGCGATTTGCAGATCATCTATTACTTTGCCCATCTGATGATTCGCGAATACTATACCAGTCGTGAACATGGTCAGCAGTTCCAGAAGTTCCCTGACATCAAGCAGATTGTTGAAACCTGGTACAATGAGCAACTGGAGATTGTTGGTGGCGATGGGAGCACAGAGCAGAAACGCTTGGTGATGCTTTGGAACTATAAGGCTGTGCTTGACAACATCATGGAAGGTGTTCATAAAGCCAACGAGGACCACGAAGAGATTTCTGCTGTGCTCAACTACTACAATCCAGAAGGCAGTACCATCCATGTGTATCGCCCCACGAACAAATCTGTCTATCCAACACAGAAGAGTCATGTCAACTACGTGATAGCTGAAGACAACAGTTGGCAGCAGATAGCAGCCAAGACACTCGACTCAATGGAGTGTGTAGAATGTTGGGTAAAGAACACCTATCTCGGTTTCCGCATTCCTTATACCGTTGGTGATGAGAATAAGGAATATCAGCCTACATTCATCGTTCGTGTAAAGGGAATCAATCTCATTGTGGAATGTGAAGACTTCGACAGCGATAAGTCAGGCAACAAAGAAGCCAAGCGCCACTATCTGAAAGACTATTGGATTCCTGCTGCCAACAACCTCAGAACATACGGTACTTGGGACTTGTTGGAAATAAGGGATATTGATCAGTTGGAAAGTGATATATTACGTTATTTGGAGTAATGATAGCGGAGAGAAAATACAAAAATATAAATACAGCCACTGCTGACGGAATAAATCATACGATGTTCGTCAGTTATTCGGCGGCTCCATTTGCCGTTTTCGCCCTTCAATGGCTCAGGCTTTCCGATACCAGAAAAAGGATGTTTCTCGATATCCTTCAACAATTCTGTAATGCGCTTCATAATGCGCTTATTGCCTGTCTTAATCCAGTAATCTCTGTCCTCTCTGGCATGTTTCAAAAGAACTACTTCCATAGGTCATCAATGGCTATAGTCTCGAAATTACCCTCTGCGATTTCTTTTTCACCTTCACGGAGGATATCTACCATTTTTGGCGATGACATAATATACTCAGTCTCATCCATTGTCTGTTTTTTGGCAGACAATTTCTTGAGATACTTGACGGCCTTCTTCATAAGCCCTTCATCATCGGCGATGATGCTCAGTTCGCGGAACAACTCCGCATTCAACTCCATTGCTGTCATAATAAAAACTCTTTAATTTGCTGCAAAGTTAAGCATATTTTCTGAATAAACAAATAAATACGAGATAAAATGAACAAAGTCGATAAGAACAGACCCGTTTCAAGCATCAAGCACGAGGATAAGCGTGCTGCCATTCCTGATAGTGCCCATCAGGGAGAGGAACAGATGGCTATTAGTGGCATGCCAGAACAGAGTGAATACGATATCTTCCGCCATGAGTTCCAGCGTGGTAGAGATCCTGAACTCTATTGGCTCAACAAGTATAAGAACGACGATGAGGATAATCCCGACTATATGCCGCAACTGCGTACAGACATCCGAAGCCTGTATAAGCATGAAGACATCCGGCCGGAAGCCATCATCGACAGTCTCTATGAACTGCATGAGCATAAGAGCGAGAGTGCCAAGTTACAACTCGACTTGTTTGGCGATTTTGAGGAAGAGCAAGAAGATGAACTGGAACGATTGGCTGGTTACTACAAGCATAGTGACAACTGGCAGAACCGGTTGATTCAAGGAGACAGTCTGTTAGTGATGAATTCTTTGCTGAATCGCGAGGGCATGAAAGGCCAAGTGCAATGCATCTACTTTGATCCGCCGTATGGAATTAAGTATGCCTCTAACTGGCAGATGAAATTGAATAGTCGGGATGTAAAAGACAATGATAGCAATATCTCTGGTGAACCAGAAATGATAAAGGCTTTCCGCGATACATGGGAATTGGGAATTCATAGCTATTTGTCTTATTTGAGAGATAGACTGGTTATGGCAAGAGAATTGCTTACCGAAAGTGGGTCTGTTTTTGTGCAGATATCGGATGAGAATGTACACCTTGTTCGTTCTGTCTTAGACGAAGTGTTCGGAAGTGAGAATTTTATTAGTCTTATATCATTTAAAAAGGGATCTTCGCTAGGAACTAATTTTTTAGCTACAATAAACGATTATATTATATGGTATGCAAAGGACAAAGAACAGGTTAAATACAGGCAACTATTCCTTGATAAAAACAAAGGCTTAGTATCGAGCTACACTGGAATAGAGTTCCCCAATGGAGAACGTAGAAAGATGACAAATGAGGAAAGAAATGGTAGAGTAGAACTCCCCAAGGGGATTAAGCTATTCACTACAAGCGACCTTGCATCATCAGGATATACACCTTCTTGCATGTTTGATTTTGAGTTCAACGGCACATTGTATAAATGTGGGAGCAGAAGTTGGAAGACGAACAAGAAAGGAGTAGAAAGATTGATATCATTAAACCGCATCACTGATACTGGAAAAACTCCCAGATATGTCAGATACTTAGATGATTTTCCTGTTCAGACTCTTGATAATTTATGGGATGATACTATTGGTGCAACGGATATTCAGTACGTTTGCCAAACTTCAATAAAGCCAATTCAACGCTGTATTCTTATGGTCACAGACCCAGGTGACCTTGTATTGGATCCGACTTGTGGCAGCGGAACTACAGCCTATGTCGCAGAGCAATGGGGACGCAGATGGATTACCATAGACACGAGTAGAATTGCTTTAAACATTGCCAAGAAGCGACTGACGACAGCACTCTTCCCTTATTACAAGACTCACGATGATAGCGAGAATCCCAATATCCGAAGAGGCTTTATCTATAAGAAGGTGCCACATATCACACTAAAGGCTTTGGCCAATGATTTGCCTTTTGATGAAGAAACCCTTTACGACCAGCCAGAGGAAGACAAGAAACGTATTCGCGTGAGTGGCCCGTTTACAGTAGAGACGTTGCAGAGTCTTGATGTCAGTTCGCCAGAGAGTTTGAATGACAAACAGAACGACTACGACGAATATGCAGCCTTTACGGAGCGCATCTTCAACAACCTGAAGGCTAACGGTATTCGTAATGGTGTGAAGCAGCAACAAGCCGTGATGCACTCGATGGAACATCTGGATGAACCTTATCTGAATGCAAAGGGCTATTATAAACAGGAGGACGGAACAGAGCATTGTGTGTTCTTTATGATTGGCCCCAAGTTTGGTACTGTCAGCAAGCATGCCGTGAACGAAGCCGTACGTGCCTTCCGTCAGCATCTGGACGAATCGAACTGGCTCGTGATTCTTGGCTTCTCGTTTGAGGACAGCATTGAGAGTGGCGAAAACAAAGACTATAACTTTGGTACGTTCCAAGTGTCAAAGGTTCGCATGAGCGACGACCTGCTGCAAGACGGTCTGCTGAAGAAAGACAAGAAAGCGGGCTCGTTTATCATCATCGGTGAACCTGACATCAGTTTGGTGAACGATGGCGATGGCAAATGTCATGTAGAGATTAACGGAATGGATATGTACGACCCCATACAAGATGAGGTGAAGGCTCGTAACGTGAACGACATCGCCTATTGGGAGATGGACGACAACTATACGGGCGGACTCTTCAAGGTGCGCAGTATCCACTTCTGTGGTGGCGACAAGAAAGACTTCGCAGCATGGCGCAAAGGCCTCGATACGGTGGCTAAAGACCTGGCCAAGAAAAAGGCCGAGCGCACCCTGCGATTGGAATTCAACGATGAGATATGGGATACGCTCTATGACTTCAAGAGTGAGCCAATCCCCTACGAACAGGGCAAGAAGATAGCCGTGCGCGTAGTCTCTCAGTTTGGTGAAGAGTCAACGAAGGTTCTGACAATGGAATAGTATGAGATACTGGATAGTTCCAAGTAATGACAACACTTTCCGTATTGGTGATGCTATTGCAGCACAAGACGGAATGGCAGACTGGAGGACTGATAAGTTCTCTGTTGGGGATATTGTATTCATCTATAAAACGAATCCAGAGAAACGCATCCATTACAAGATGGAGGTCATCAAGGTGAAGATGATTTTCGATGAGGCTTTCGAACAGGAAGCTTTTTGGACGGATAAGGATCAATATTATGTTGGAATCACATCTTTCTATGCCAGATTCAAATTGCTTGAGGAATATACGGATGACATCTTGTCGTTGCATCATCTGCATGAACATGGGTATGAAGGTATTCCAAGGAGTGTCAGGGAATGTAAGGATGAAGGATTGATAGATTTTCTGTTGCATCCCCATCAGATGGTGAATGAAGATGTGTATGATGTGGACTATCCTGAGGATGACGAGAAACTCTATGAGGGTGCATTGGTTACTGTGAAGGCCAACAAGTATGAACGCAACCAAAAGGCTCGAAGGGAGTGCGTAGCGAAGAAAGGTTATCAATGTTTGGTATGCGGACGTGATTTTGAAGCAACTTATGGGGGAATAGGTAAGAACTTCATCCATGTGCATCATCTTACACCAATATCAACGATTGGAAAGGAATACGAACTGAATGTTGAGAGGGATTTGGTTCCTGTATGTCCTAATTGTCACTATATGCTTCATAGGAAAGATCCACCATATACCATTGAGGAACTAAAAGAAATACTTTCCAAAGTGGAGGAGGCTAAAGTTAAGCCAACCGTCTTGAACAGGAAACAAAGGCAGAAAGCAGCATCTGTCCGCTTCCAATCAGATGCAACCATGCTGAAGGATATTAATCTCGATGGTGATGTTCGTCGCCTAATTCATAACATGATGGAGATGGATGGCGGTACGATGATGAAGAATATCACATCTGTCTGTATAGGTCTATTTGGAGAACGATACGCCAGCATGCAACCTAAAGACTGGGGCCATCTGATAAATGAATATGTGCGTAAGGTAACTAATAGACCTGATCTGGAAGAAAACACCTTATTTTATTATAAAGTTGGATGAAAAAACGAACAAACAAGAGCAACAGCAGATAAATCTATAATTGTTTAAGTAGCCACTTGCGACCCAACAAAACCCGTCAAACCAACCATGCCTATGCGTTAAAACTCCATAAACATTGGCAAAAAACTCACCCATTTTGCACAAAATACGAAGAGAAGCACTATCTTTGTGGCGTGTATCGAAAGATGCCCTAAAACATATTTGCTACAAAAGCATAAACTAAAACTATTTTATGATAAAGAAAAGACTTAAACTATTCGCCATCGCGGTCATTGTTCTCTCTTCCACCACCGCACAGGCACAGGCCCAGACGAGCAAACTGCTCGGCCATGAGGCAGAGATCGACGACTTGATCCGGCAGATGACGCTCGAAGAAAAGATCGACATGCTGCACGGCAAGAACATGTTCTCCTCAGCAAGCATCCCCCGGCTCGGCATTGCCGATGTGGAATATGCCGACGGCCCCTTCGGCATCCGCGAGGAGATGGAACCCCATTCGTGGAACTCCGCCCATCTGACTACCGACTCCGCCACGTTCTTCCCAACAGGCTCGGCCCTGGCTGCCACGTGGAGCACCGACTGGGCCTATGCCTACGGACGGGGCATGAGCCGTGAGGCACGACTGCGCGGCAAGGACATGATCCTGGGGCCGGCCATCAACATACAGCGCATCCCAACGGGAGGCCGTACCTACGAATATCTTAGCGAGGATCCGCTGCTCAGCGGTATGCTGGCGGTGGCTTACACTAAAGGAGCGCAGGACGACGGCACGGCGGTCTGCCTGAAGCACTACGCCCTGAACAATCAGGAGGACTATCGCGGCTTCGTGGATGTCAGGATCTCCGACCGCGCCATGCATGAGATCTATCTGCGGCCCTTCGAGATGGCCGTCCGCGAGGCCGATGCCTGGGGCGTGATGGCAGCCTATAATAAGGTAAACGGGCGCTGGTGCTCGGAGAATGAGCATCTGCTCACCACCATTCTGCGCCAGCAATGGGGATTCACCGGGATGGTCATCAGCGACTGGGGTGGCGTTCACTCCACCGTCGACCCCGTCACAGCAGGTATGAATGTCGAGATGCCTGGCAGCCGCTTTATGGGTCAGGCTCTGCTCGACTCCGTCAAGGCGGGCAGGGTGAGCGAGGCCGTCATAGACCAGCGGGTGCGTGAGATTCTGCGTGTCCGACTGACGGTGAAGCCGATAGCCAAGGAAGTCGCCAACAGTCGGCCAGTAGGCAATCCTGAGGAGATGACGACGGCCCTGGAGGTAGCCAGACGGAGCATCGTACTGCTGAAGAATGAGCCTCTCAGATATAAAAATAATGAGGAAAGACTGTTGCCGATAGACACGAAGCGCGTGAAGCGGATAGCCGTCATCGGCGAGAATGCCGTTACCAGGATGGCCCTCGGCGGTGTGGGTGCCGGTGTGAAGACACGTTGTGAGATTACACCGCTGGAAGGACTGCAGGCCGCCCTCGGCAACAGCGTGCAGATCGTCTATGCCCAGGGTTATAAGAGTTTCGACCGCGAGAGCCGCAGCAAGCGCATGAGCCCTCAGCAGCCTGCCGACCGCCGGCTTCTGGCTCAGGCCGTGAAGGTTGCCAAGGGTGCCGACCTTGTCATCTTCTTCGCTGGCGACAACCGTGAAGTGGAGACAGAAGGTTCCGACCGTAAGAGCATCACCTTGCCCTCAGGACAGGACAAGTTGGCCGTTGCGCTGGCGAAAGCCAATAAGCGTCTGGTGACCGTCATCGTGTCTGGCGGACAGGTGGATATCAGTACAGTCAACGATGTGTCTGCAGCCCTGTTGGCCTCTTGGTTCAATGGCTCCATGGGTGGCCAGGCTCTGGCAGAGGTGCTCACAGGTAAGGTCTCGCCGTCGGGCAAGTTGCCAATGACGTGGCCCAAGCGTCTGGAAGATGTACCAGCCTATGCCACAGGCTCTTATCCTCAGAACGTCAAAGACAACGTCCAGGGTGACATCTTCGTCGACCTCACCCAGAACCGCAGAAACAACCGTCGCCAGGAACTCATCGCCAACTATGCGGAGGAGAGTCTGGTCGGCTATCGTTGGTACGACAGCAAGCAGGCTTCGGTGGCCTATCCCTTCGGATTCGGCCTCTCTTACGCCACGTTCCAATACAGCGACCTGCAGGTACAGCCGACGGCAGAAGGTTTCGACGTGCGATTTGTGCTCAGCAACACCTCCACCGTCGACGCCGAAGAGGTGGCTCAGGTGTATGTGTCACGTCCCTCCTCCCGTATCGAGCGTCCTGCCAAAGAACTCAAGGGTTTCCAGCGTGTAGCCTTGAAGGCTGGCGAGCGCAAGACCGTCACGATCCCAGTGCGTCGTACAGATCTCTGCCACTGGGACGAGTCCGCCCAGACCTGGATGCTGGAGCCTGGCGCCATGACCTTCCTCGTGGGAGGCTCGTCAGACTGTCTGCCCCTGATAGCGAAAAATACCCTTTAAGGACACAGAATGGCCTGGGAGCAATCTTTTTTTTGAGATTTTTGGTATTAATTGGATGTATTTTCAAACAATATGACTATCTTTGCACAGGAATAATTGATTTTTAAGTATTTGAGATTTTAAAAGAAGAATAAGAACTTTAGAGTATGAAGAAAAGTATCCTCATGACAAAAAGACAATGGATGGTGCTGACGGTATGGCTGATGGCTGTGGCCGTATGGGCACAAAACAACGGACTGAACCCCGTTTACAAAGTTCAGTTGGGCGACATTACCTACGAAAAGAACGAGGTGAAGAAGAAAGTGACGGTAGGTAAAGTGCTTGGCGTGATTGCCGACGTGGCTGAAGGCCGGGTGACTGACGTCAACAACGAAGAGTACATCCCGCTGGCCAGTCAAAAGGTAAGGGCCGGTCTGACGCATGTCCGTCGCCTGCAGGTGGTTGACGACACTGAGGCTGAGGACGCCAAATACCTGGTGACCGCCACCCTGACGGATATTGCGGCCTCGCGCAAACTGAAGCACTACGACCGTAAGGACAGCAAAGGACGTGAGTACACGGAGACGAAGACCTATTATGGTGCTGTGGCTACTGTGGCCCTCAACTTCAAGAATCTGAAGACGGGCGAGATCACCACCAGCGCCATCTCCGGCCGCTGCTCGGAATACTCGCTGGCCAACTCTGCCGACGAGGCCATCCGCACGGCACTGAGCGAACTGGCCAATAACATCTACGAATATTACAACGAGTGCTATCCCATCCGGGCCAACATCATCGAGCGCGGCACAGAGAAGAAAGACAAGACCAAGGAACTGTACATCGACGTGGGCAGCAGGTTCATCGGCGAGGATATCCATTTTGATGTCTTTGTCGTCGGACAGGTTGCTGGGCGTGAGACTCGCAAACAGATCGGGCGTGTCCGAGTCCGTGAAGTCCTGGGTGACGACATCTCGCTCTGCAAGGTGCAAAAGGGCGGAAAGGATATCAAGGCCGCTTTCGACAGAGGTGATGCCATCGTGGCCATCAGCACGGACTGATCATCGCAAAGATGCTGAATCTTTAGCGTGTTTCGCAAACTCAAAGAGTGACTGGGGCAGATGACAATAGCCCGTGGGGTTCTTGTCGAGATAGTCCTGGTGGTACTCTTCAGCAGTATAGAAATTCTCCAATGGCAGTTTCTCTACGACCAAGGGCTGGTCGTAGAGTTGCTGTTCTTTGGCGAACACTCTCTCGATAACGGGCAAGTCCTCGGCATCGGTGTAATAGACGCCTGTGCGATAGCGGGTACCCTCGTCATGCCCTTGCTTGTTCAGGCTTGTAGGGTCGATGGCCTTGAAGAACATCTGCAACAGGAATTCAAGGCTCACGACATCAGGATTATACTTGATATGTACGGTCTCGGCATATCCTGTCGTGTCAGTATAGACTTCTTGATACGTTGGGTCTGCCGTGTGTCCGTTAGCAAATCCAACCGCTGTCTCCAGCACTCCCTCAATCTGCTTGAAGTAATGTTCTGTTCCCCAGAAACAACCGCCGGCCAGGAAAAGGTCTTTTCCACTCTTGATCTCCAGGATGCCGTCGACCTGATGTTCCACGAAGGGGCCGGCCTTGCATTCCAAGAGTACACTGGGCTCTAGGCACTCTAATCCGTGCCAAACATTTTTGGGGATATCCACGCCATACGTGCCGCTATCCTGTGAGATCACGCAAGTAGCCAGAATCCCGCCTTTGTCATCGTAGGTTGTTACCCTGACTCTTCCCTTCAGAATCACAAAGGTCTCATCCTTGTCTGGATGGTGATGTACGGGAATGAATGTTCCAGGTTCCATGGCATTGAGAAAACGATGGCATTTCTCATCCAGGCTCTGATGGAAATTGTAGTTCATCCTCAGGCGTGGTGACTTCTTGGCTTCTTCCGCCACGCCACTGATAAGTTGTTCGTCTATGATCTTCATATTGTAATGTTTCTTTTTTGTTGTTCGTTCAAAGTTTCATGATTCGTTTCACTTCCTGACTATCCCATTACGACGTCGAGTACCATCATGAGGACGAAGCCAATGGCGAAGCCGACGGTGCTGAGGTTCGAATGCTGACCGTTGGAGGCTTCGGGAATCAGTTCTTCCACCACCACATAGATCATGGCCTTCTTCATAAATGTGAGTACAAAATTAAATAAATAGTTCTCAAAACTTGCAATATGCTTGCAAATTTTGAGAATTATTAGGAATTGTGCGTGTGATGTCTTATGGGATTATCTGTATCGGTATCACCAGTTTGAAGGTGATGTTACGTCCCATGTTGAAGACTCCACGACGGCCAGTGACTGTATTCTCGTCTGCATATTTCAGTCTGCTCAAGTGGTTCTGGTAGGCCTTGTCAAGCAGGTTGTCGGCCGTAACGTATAGTTCGGCCACCTTCCTGCCTTTTACCTGAATGTCGGTTCCTGCTGAGAGACTGAGCAGCGCATAGCCTGGGGTCTCGGTTTCTGTGTCGTCAGCCCTGTAGATGTGCGTCTGTTTCAGGTAGCAGTCCAGGCCGACAGCCACATATAGGTTGTTGAGTAGCGAGCGGTGGACGGCATCTGTCGAATGGCGATGATTGATGGTGGTGTGCGAGTGGTGGAAGAGTTCCCATTTCAGTTCCGACGTCCAGTGGGGGGCGGGCGTAAACGGGAGGTACTTTGTGTCCTCGCTGGCATGCATCAGTTGTGCATCGACATACGAGAAGGTGTTTGAGAAATGGACGGAATGGATGGGGTGGAAGTCAACACCCGCCTCGAAGCCTAGCAGTCTGGCATCGCCCTGCGTATAGGCATAGGTCAGATATCCCTCTTCGATTTCCTGGCTCAGTCGATGGGTGAAGATGTAGTTGTCGATGCGGTTGGCAAAGAGTGCCACCTGGGCAGAAACATATCTCGAGGTATAGTCGAGGCCGAGGTCTGCCTGCAGGCTATACTCAGCCTTCAACTGCTGGTTGCCTAACTCATAACGGACAGAGCCCTCATGAACACCATTCGAAGCCAGTTCACTCATGTTTGGTGTGCGGAAGCCACGTGCAAGGTTCAGTCGTAGGTTGAATTGCTCATTGATATTGCAGACCGCGCCGATGCTACCCGTTAGGCCGTTGAAGTGGCGCGAGAAATCTGTAAATCGCATCTCGTCGTCTTCCATTAACTCGTTGCCATGAAGCCTGCGGTGGTCATAGCGAACACCGCCGTTCAGTGTCCATCGTCCGCCTATGGCTTTCGTGGCTGTGGCATAGATGCCGAAGTCGAAGAGCCGGTAGTCGGGAATCAGATATTCCTCACCCTCATTGTCCGACTTCTGATACATGCCGCCTACGCCAGCAGACAACTTCCAACCATCCCATTCGTTAGTCACATAGCGCAGATCGTATGTGAGTGTGTGAAGTTTGAAATATAACTCATATTCGTCTGATGATTCCTCGAACTCCTGACGGCGGTTCTGCTGATAGCCTATGATGGCTTTCAGATAGCCCGATGAGAGGTTCAAAGAATTATCCCAGACCAGTTTGTAATGTTTCACTTGTTGGAAGGGTAGCGACTTACCATAGCCATGGCCAGTGAATCCCTCTTCATGCTCCAGTTCGCCAGTCTCCGGATCGCGTTCTCCTTCTATGATACCTGGCGTCAGGTGATAGGCCGTCCAGGCCAGCCTCGAATGGCCCCACGCCTTATTCACTCCCAGCATCAGCCTGCCGGCACGTTCACGAAACTGTGAGCCTGGCACGTAGCCGTCGTACTTGTTCTTATATGCATGGGCCATCTTGTCGCTATAGTGGGCATCCCACACAAAGCCTTTTTGATGGCCTGCCATCGACAGGTGGTATCCGAAGAGGCCGTTGTTGGTCTGATACTCCGAACTTACGTTTGCACGTATCTCGCCTTCTGCGGGTGTCGGCTGTGCATGGAGGATCACCACGCCAGCCATCGCATCCGATCCATACATCAGTGAGGCAGGTCCTTTCAGGATTTCCACTGAGCCCACGCTACTGCCGTCAACTTCCACGCCATGCTCGTCGCCCCATTGCTGACCCTCCTGTCGCACGCCTTCACTCATCACTACCACGCGGTTGTAACCCAGGCCTCGGATAATGGGCTTCGAGATGCTGCCACCTGTCGTCAGTTGACTGATGCCAGGCTGATGGCTGATGGCATCGATGATGTTGGTTGAGGCCGTAGCCCTGAGTATCTGGGGTGTTACGATGCTTACGGGGGCTGTAGCGTGCTTCAGTTTTGTGTCGCCTGTAACGCCCGTCACCATTATTTCGTTCAGATTCAGATGGCGGAAGAAGACATCCGTGCTGTCGAGATGTCCATCCGTGCTGTCGAGGTGTTCGTGTGTCGAGTGCTCTGTATGGCGGTGCGTCTTTATACTTTCTTGGGCTGCCATCGTTGTGCAGATACACAATAATGGCAGAATGATATATCTGGCTTTCATTCTGTGTTATGAATCAGTATGTATATAAATATGTGTGTAAAAAACTGCGGGGGTCAGACCGTCGGCGGCCCTCGTGTGACGATGATGCCACAGTTGCCGGCATGATAGCCGTACAGGGGCTGGGCAAGATTGGTTTTACATACATGAATATATACTGTTACTGCTGTCGCAGTTGCTGTCAGCATGATGAGGGTCAGAAACTGACACAACACACAGTCGTGCGTCCATAATGCTGTTTGTGTCAAGTGACCATGGCAACTGTTATGCATGCAGCCAGTGCATTCCGTTTCGGTCTGCAATACACTTCCCTCATGCACATGAAGAGACGAAAAGAATAGTATTGGCACAAACACTGCCAATAACAACCACGATGCGATATGTCGTCTCTTCGTCGAGTACATGTTTGCAAAGATACTGCTTTTTCCTAACATCTTACAAATCACGACGAAGAATTAACAATTATTACAGGCAAGGGCTGACGAGGCGCCTCAGCCATAGTTCTCGGCTTTTTGTGCCTCGATAGTGTGATAAGAGGATGAAAAGTGTAAAAATTGAGCGTTTTAGACACTAAAATCGTTTTGTCCACCCAAAAAATCGTTTCGTCCACTTGATTTAAGTCAAATTTATGTAATTTTGCGGCATAATTCACTAATATAAAATAATTTTTTTCAAACTAAAATCAATTAACAATGAGAAAACAACTAGTATTTTCTGTGATGCTAAGTCTCGGCGTTTTGGGTGGACTGACCGTCTGTCCAGTGGAGGCAAACGCATCAGTGCAGCAGGACCAGACCATCAAGGTTAGTGGTCAGGTTGTGGATCAGGACGGAGAAGCCCTCATTGGTGCGACCGTAAAGGTAAAGAACGCACAGACGGGTGTGATTACCGACTTTGACGGTAATTTCTCTATCGATGCTCCTGCTAACGGCACGCTTGTCGTGAGTTATGTAGGTTACAAGGATCGCGAGATCGCTGTCCGCGGTCGTGCCATTATTGAGCAGATTCAGATGGAGAGCGACGCTATGATGCTTGAGCAAGTAGTCGTCGTGGGTTATGGTGTTCAGAAGAAGGCCGACCTGACGGGTTCCGTGTCTATCGTGAATGCCGATGAACTGAAGCGCGTGTCTCACTCCAACATCTCCTCGATGCTCGAAGGTAAGGTGGCAGGTGTCTCTATCACTTCTGACGGTCAGCCTGGTGCCGATCCTACGGTTCGTATCCGTGGTATTGGTACACTGAATGGTAACCAGGCTCCTCTGTATGTGATTGATGGTGTACCCATGGGTACGTCTATCCGCGACTTCTCTCCGAATGACATCGAAACCATTCAGGTGCTGAAGGACGCTTCTGCAGGTGCTATCTACGGTTCTCGTGCTGCTAACGGTGTGGTGATCATCACAACGAAGGGCGGTAAGAAAGACCAGCCTTTGAAGGTCGACTATAAGGGCTACTTTGGTATAGACCAGATTCAGAAGGGTGTCTACGACGTGATGAATGCGTCTCAGTACAGTAACTATCTGGGTCAGGCTGCCTTCAATTCTGCGACGCCACTGCCTGGTGGTTACTCAAAGGGAGAGGACGGCGTTTATCGTTTCTTCGATAATACCGACACCGACTGGCTGGGCGAGGTGTTCAAGACGGGTATCCGTCAGAACCACAGCGTCAATCTGAGTGGCGGTGGTGCTCATAATACCTATAATATTAGTTTGGACTATTTCAAACAGAAGGGTACTTTAGAGGGTGCAGGTCCTAACTTTGAGCGTTATACCGCACGTGTGAATAATACGATGGATACGAAGTTCATCAAGTTCCGCACCAGTTTCGTATACTCTCACTCAGATCAGGACGGTATGGCTCGTGCCAATACGGATGCCTCGTATGTGCAGGGACTGTATGGTGCCAATGACCCTGTGATTTACAATGCGCTGCTGATTCAGCCGACCATCAAGGCTTACGATGAAAGCACATGGGTGCTCGACGATGTGGTGGGTGCTGCAAGCGCCTATAATCATGATGCCATGGGTTATGGCGTGTATTATGATACAATTCATGGCGATATCTCGGCTAGAAACCCGTTGTTCTACAATAATATGCTGACCCGTAACACGATCGTAGACCGTTTCGTGGGAACGGCTTCTGCAGATGTTGATCTTCTGAAGATGATCGGTGTTGAGAGTAAGAATCACAGTTTGTCTTATAAACTCAATCTTTCTTATAGCACGACCAATGTAAAGGGACGTATGTGGAATCCGGCATGGATTCAGAGTAACCGTGTGTATCAGGCCAAGGAAAATGAGACGCTCGTAGACAATCACAACAAATATACGGACGGACTGATAGAGAATACGCTGACCTATGACGGCACGATGGGACTCCATCATGTGAACCTCGTGGTCGGCCAGACCTTCCAGCAGGAGAACTCCAGTTTCCTGACTGTTACAGGCACAGAGTTTACGGAGCCTTACTACCTGCAGTTCCAGAATGCTGCCACAAGAGATGCCAGCAGTTCGGAATATAAGCATACCATCGCTTCATACCTCGCTCGTCTGAACTACGACTACGATGGCAAATACCTGATTTCTGGTATTATCCGTCGTGACGGTAGTTCCCGTCTGTCTCCTGACAGCCGTTGGGACACCTTCAAGTCTATTTCTTTAGGTTGGCGTTTCGACAAGGAAAAGTTCTTCCCCATCGACCGTAACATTGTCAATATGTTCAAACTGCGCGCCAGTTATGGTGAACTCGGTAATGAGGCTTCTGTGGCTGACTATGCTACTCAGACGGTGATGGACCGTAAGAACATGTCGTATAGTTTTGCCAATAGCGCCGTCTATGGTTCTGCCGTTCATAATTACACTTATACTAGTCTGTCTTGGGAGAAGAGAAAGACTTATAACATTGGTCTCGACATGGCTTTCTTTAACAATCGTATTGAGTTCACTGCAGAGTGGTATAAGAATAAGTCTGAGGACCTTCTGTATAGTGTACCTGTGCCTGCAAGCGCTGGTGTAGCCAACACCACGGTCACCATGAATGCAGCCTCTCTGGAGAACAGCGGTCTTGAGTTCTCTGTTACCTATCGCAACCACGACCATGCCCTGAAGCACGAAATCAGTGCCAACCTGAGTACGCTGAAGAACAAGGTGACTTCGCTTGGCTTTGGCGAGGAGAGATATATCACAGGTGCTTACATCACTCAGGTGGGTGAAGAGGCTGGTAAGTTCTATGGATGGGACTATCAGGGCATTATCCGTACGAAGGAACAGTTGGCCGAACTGAATGCCATGGCACAGTCTAAGGGCTTCAGCGAGTATCAGCCTGGTGCAAACGTCGGTGACTGCTACTATCGTGATATCAATGGCGACGGTCAGATCAATTCCGATGACCAGACAGTGCTCGGAAGTGGTCTTCCCAGTGTCAACTTCGGTCTGAGCGCACATCTGGAGTATGGCATCTTCGACTTGAGTATTTCTACTTATGGTGCTCTCGGCTATCATGTGACAGACGATCTGTACAACGCTTTGAACTCTTGCTACGGCTATGGCAACAAGGACGTAAGCATTCTTGGTGCCAATGTGGGTACTGAATACGACCAGAATGGTAATATCATTAAATATGTGGCCGACGTTCCCCGTACGTATCTGGCTAATGGCGGTTCGCTGGCTTGGAACGACCTGTTCAGCGACCGTAAGATCCAGAACGCAGCGTACTGGAAGATTGCCAACGTAGAACTTGGCTGTAACCTGCCCAACAAGTGGTTCGCCGACTATGTATCGGGTGTTCGCATCTATGTGTCTGCCCAGAATCTCTACACCTTCACGAAGTATCATGGATATAATGTAGACTTTGCCGGCGGTACGTTCACACCGGGCTTCAACTACTGCTCATATCCTACCCCAAGAAGCTTCATGGCTGGTATCAACTTCACATTCTAATTTTAAAATACAAAAGATATGAAACTACATAAAATTTCCTTAGCGCTGGTTTTAGGCCTTGGTGCGCTCACATCGTGCGACAGCAAGTTGGATGTGACGAACCCCAACCAGCCGACAGCAGAGATTTTCGGCCATAATGTCGCTGACCTGGAAGAGGCTGTCATCGCTTGTTATAATCACATCCGTATGGAAGGAACCTACGGACGTGTAGGCTATATGCTTGATGTCTGTCGTGGTGACGAGGTGTGGAATTCATCTCAGATATGGTACATGCCATACGATGACTTCAACGCGCCCTTCACTGATGAAATCGGATGCCAGTGGCCTTGGCGTGACTGGTTCTACACCATCAGGGCATGTAACTTCGTGACCAACGAATTGGAAAATAAACAAGAAGGACTGACAGATGCAGAGGACCGTCTTTTAGGCCAGGCTCTGTTCCTTCGCGGCTTGTCTTACTATATGCTCGCCGGATATTATCAGAATCCTATGATTATCACAGACTATAGCGTCTATGAGTCTCTGGAGACCATGTATGTTGCTAACAGCACCTACGATGAGGTCTGGGATCAGGTGGAGAAAGACCTCTCTGAGGCAATGGTGCTTCTGCCCTCTCGTGACCTTGGCGGTCAGTGGGCCCAAGGCCGTGCCACTAGTGGTGCTGCTGCTGGTTACTATGCCCGTGCTCTGATGATGCGCCACAAGTATAGTGAGGCTCTCACGGTCCTGAAGGATATTATCAGTGGCAAGTATGGCACCTACAAACTGATGGCCAATTATGGCGATAACTTCCGTGAGGGTTCTGCTTTTGAGAATAATGCAGAGAGCCTTTTTGAGATTCAACTCCTTGACTACGGATCTCAGGGCACAGTCGACGAATGGACACCTGTGAACACCAGCAAGAATGCTACTCAGGGTTCTGCTGTCGAGAGTAACTTCGCTCCTGGCGACTGCGGTGGTTGGGCAGACCTTTCTGCTTCTCCCTGGCTTTACAATCTGTTCAAGGCAGAGCGCACCACGAAGGGATCGCTCGACCCACGCCTCTACTGGACTATCGGTACCTACGAGCCTGAGTGGGATGGCTTTGAGTATGGTAACAGGATCTATACCATCAAGATGACTGACGACTGGACAAACAAGAACATTCCTGTCGTGACCAACAATAACAACGGTGGTCTGCCCGTGGCTAAGCATACGAACCTCCGCACTGGTCTCTATGACAAGGTGGTGACAGGTATGCGTTGCGGTATTAACCTGCGCATGATGCGCTATTCCGACGTGCTTCTCCGTGCTGCAGAGTGCGAGAACGAGGTGAACGGTCCTACACAGCAGGCTATCGACTGGATCAATCAGGTGCGTGAGCGTGCTGGTCTGGCTGACCTGAAGTTGGCTGATTTCGATTCTGCCGACAAACTCTTTGAGCAGATTGCCAATGTGGAGCGTCCGAAGGAGTTCGGCTGTGAGTTCGGCCGTGGCTTCGACCTCATCCGCTGGGGCTTCTTCTATGACAATGGCCGCCTGCAGCAGATGAAGGAGCATGCGGCTGTCGATTTCTGGACCAAGGCTGACTATGCAGCAGGTCTTATCGACTATACTCCGAAGGATGCTGTTGACTACACCATTTGCAGCAAGAGTTCTTTCGACACATGGATCAATGGTCATGAGTTCTTCCCCATCTTCCAGGGAACACTTAACGATAACCCCAAACTGGTGGGCAACTCAGCCAATAACAGTACGAGCAATGCTGGCTCGCTGTATGGACCAGTTCACCCTGTAGTCAACCTCTAAGGCGTTGAATAGGTGAAAAAGCGAATAAGTGAAAAAATGAAATAATTTAAGAATTTTAGGTTATGAAATACAATAAAATATCAACAGTCATCTGCTCTGCAGCCTTAGGGCTATTGGCTCTGACGAGTTGTGAGGGCGGTGACCTGTTCACAATCAACGGCCCAGACTGGATGTCGGAAAAGATAGACTCCATCGCTGCTTCAAAGAATCAGGGTGGCGAAGAAGAAGAGATTGAAGGTCTTCATGAAGATGTATATAACATCGGAGCAGAGGATCTGTCCTCAGGCTTCTGGACACTGGGTAAGACTTATGTCATACCTGCTGGTGAGAAATGGCAGGCACAGTTCAACCTGACGGTGAACCCCGACAACAAATATTACAAGAACTTCTACGTTGTACTGAATGACTGGACTGGTGGTCCTGATGTAGGTGCTGAGTATGGTGTCATCCGTTTCGATAACGACCCGACCAAGAACTCTGAATGGAATACGACAGGTGAGGAGATTGACAGAAGTCTGATAGGCGGCAGTTTCCAAAACTCTTCTGGCGATGACGATATCGATGCCTCTGTTCAGAAGATGAACGGAAAAATCACCCTGACAGTTGACCGTTCGAACGGTGGTCTCTACATCGAGATGACCAACGGCAATCTGACAAAGACCTACACCCAGACAAGTTCCTTCCCATCGACAGGTTCGGAGGCTGATCTTGCTTGCCGCGTCGGTATTGAGGGCTCTCTGGTCAGTTTCATTGGTTCCACTATCGAGCCTATCGGAGGCTATACCTCTAAGGAGGACAAGCAGCCTCTGTCGATGGAGATTTCAGGTGTGCCCAGTGAGGTGCTCGTCGGTACCACATTGGAAGAGGCTGTTGCCAACGTGACTGGTGTCGTCTATTTCGAACAGGGTGTCGTGAAGGCGGTAACAGCAGAGGATCTGACATTCCAGGCTATCCCCGATATCGATGAACTGGGACAGAAGACACTGGTGGCTATGTATAACAAGACCTTCAAGGGCGCTGCTTGCGAAAATCCTGTGGCTGCCGTTAAGGCCTTCAGCGTGGTGAACGAACTCTCTGCATTTACGGAGACTGTCGTTGTTCCGAACCCGATTATCCTCGGCGCTGAGGATAACAGCCAGGCTTGGTGGACTGTTCATACAGAGAACATCAAGGTTGACCCGAAGGAGACGAAGGTTGTCCACTTCACCAATTACACGAATGGTGAAAACAACTGGAATAACTTCGTGATTGTGCTGAACAAGGCTGACGTCAGCCAGGAATATGCAGTGGTCCGTGCCGACAACTGGGGCTGGGGCGCTGGCTATGACGGCAATCCAAATCTGAAGACCAATGGCACTCAGGGCGACTGGGATCTCTGGCGCGCTTCCATGGATGGTGCTAAGGTTACCGCTTATATCACCAACAATGGTGATGGCTCTGCTGACATCAAGGCTGTGATGATTGGTAATAACGGTGTTGAATATGTACAGGAGTATAGTGGCATCAGCACTATTGATCCCGACGACATGTACTTCCGCTTCACTGTTGATGCTTGCCATCTGGTATTTGATACAGAACTCGGAACTCCTGATTGCACTACGCCTTGGTGGTCGGCGTTTACTCCTAATGTGCAGGTAAAGGCACATCAGGTGTGTACCGTCAACTTCACCAACTACACCTCTGGTGCTGGTAACTGGAATAACTTCGTGATCATCCTGAACCGTGCTGAAGTCAGCCAGGAATATGCCGTGGTCCGTGCTGATAACTGGGGCTGGGGTGCCGGCTATGATGGCAATCCCGGTTTGGTGACCATAGGTTCTCAGGGCGACTGGGCCACATGGCTTGCTGCCATGAACGGCGCTAAGTGTTCTGCCCAGATTGTCAACAACGGTGACGGAACGGCTGATATCAAGGTGCTGATGCATGGTACTGATGGTGTTGACTACACTCAGGACTATATCGGAATCAACACCATTGATCCGGACGACCTCTTCTTCCGTTTCACGGTAGATGGCAGTTACCTTGTGTTTGAATAAAATCAGACCTCACTTTACATAGTTAATTAGTTAGTTAATTTCTTTATCAAGGGGCGGACTTTGCGAAGCCCGCCCCTTTTCCTTCCTTACTTAAAAAGACAATCCAATGAAAGCGAAAACGATATTGTTGTCGCTGGCAGCCCTCTTTGTCTCTATGCCAGTGATAGGTCAGCGCCACATGCGACTCGCTGACTTCGAGACGGACACACCCATGGTGCACGATCCCGTGATGGCCTACGAGGACAGCACCTATCATATCTTTGCCACAGGCATGGGCATACAGCACATGACCTCCAAGGACCGCAAGACCTGGACGGTGAAGGCAGAGCCCGTGATGAACGTCATCCCCAAGTGGACGATGGACTCCGTGCCTGGCTTCCGCCTCCATGTGTGGGCTCCTGACGTGATCAAATACCACGGCAAGTGGTGGCTGGCATACAGTTGTTCTACCTTTGGCAAAAACGGGTCGGCCATCGGACTGCTCTCGAAGCGCTCGCTCAACTTCCCCGTGTGGGAGGACGAGGGATGTATCGTTGCCTCGCGAGAGCAGCGTGACAACTGGAACGCCATCGACCCGAACTTCGTCGTCGACGACCAGGATCAGCCCTGGCTCGTGTGGGGCTCCTTCTGGGACGGCATCCAGTTAGTGCGCCTCGATACGACCATGCATGTCGCCAAGGGCGAGAAACCACGTACCATCGCGCGCCGCTATAACCTCAGCGACCCCGACGCGAAGGCTGCGCTGCCCGTCAACCCAAACCCACCAAAGAATCCTACCTCAGACTATGCCGGACCTAACGCCATCGAGGCACCGTTTATCTTCAAACACGATGGATGGTACTATCTCTTCGTCAGTTGGGACTATTGCTGTCAGGGCTCCAAGAGTACCTACCAGGTGGCCGTGGGGCGCAGCAAGACGGTAGACGGTCCCTATCTCGACCCTGCTGGCATCGACATGCGCTATGGCGGCGGCAAGGTGTTCCTTAAGGGCGACAAAAAATCTTTCGAGGCTGCTGGGCACTGTGCGGCCTACACCTTCAATGGTGAGGATATCTTCATCTGTCATGGGTACAGCATCGCCCACCAGGGGGCCTCGATACTCATCCAGCGGCCTATCCACTGGACGGCTGACGGCTGGCCGACATTGGAATAAAGGTGAAAAGGTGAAAGAGTGAAAAGGTGAAAGAGTGAAATATTAAAAAATTAAGGAATGATGATAAATATAAGAATAAAGGTAAAGGGTTTGGTGATGGGTGTTTCACTTTTTCACCTTTTCACCTTTTCACCTTTAGCACATGCACAGTCGTGGACGGCAGACAACGGTAATGGTACCTATACCAATCCGCTCTTCTACGATGAGTTCTCTGATCCCGATATCCTGCGGGTGGGTGATGACTACTACCTCGCTGGCACGACGATGCACACGGTGCCAGGACTGGTGATCCTGCACTCCAAGAACCTCGTGAACTGGGAAAACATCAGTTACTGTTTCGACCGCTTTGACTTTGACGACGATGCCTTCTCGCTGAAGAATCACCAGGAGATCTACGGCCAGGGTGTCTGGGCACCCGCCATCCGCTATGCCAACGGCCAGTTCTATGTGTTCACCAACATCAACGGCAAGGGCTTGCAGTGCTACACCTCGAAGGATATCCGGGGCCCGTGGGAGCACCATAACATGCAGGGGCGTATCTACGACCTCAGTGTGCTCTTCGACGATGACGGGAAGATCTATGCCATCCACGGCTATGGTGAGGTGAAGTGTACGGAACTGAAGCCCGACATGAGTGGTCCGATAGAGGAGACGGAGCGCACCATCATCCCTGAAGGCAGTGCCGTCGGCGAGGGTCACCACATGTATAAGATCAACGGGATGTACTATCTCATCTCCACCGACTACCGTCCCAACGGCCGCACACTCTGCTCGCGCTCAAAGAGCATCTGGGGACCTTACGAGACCATCACCATCACTGCCGACGAGACCTTCGGCTACCATGCTGCCTCGCTGACACAGGTGCCCGAGGGAGAACAGTACCGTATCGGGCACGACGGCACGAAGTTCGGCATCCCCGAGGTCGACAAGGATGCCACCGCCTGTACGAACATCCATCAGGGTGGTATCGTGGAGGATCAGAGTGGCCAGTGGTGGGCCCTGCTGATGATGGACTTCCACAGCATTGGCCGTACTGTCACCCTCGCTCCCATCACCTGGAAGGATGGTTGGCCCATGTTGGGTCTCGAGGGTAATCTGGGCCGCGCTCCACGTACCTGGCGAAAGCCGGATGTACGGGGGAACGGAGGTGCGGGGGTACGGGGGTACGAGAATACCTCTTTTGCCCCATACGACCGTTCCGACGACTTTGAGTATTCTCGCACCTCCGTATCCCCGCACCCCCGCACCTCCGATAAATCCCTCAAGCCCATCTGGCAGTGGAACCACAACCCCGACGACAAGATGTGGAGCCTGAAGAACGGTCGTCTCCGTCTCAACACGATGCCTGCCGAACAACTCATGTGGGCCCGCAACACCCTCACTCAGCGCGTCATTGGTCCTACCTCTGTCACCACCGTCGAACTCTATACGAAAGGCATGAAGGATGGTGATGTGGCTGGACTGGGGAACATCAACGTGCCCTGCTCATGGATCGGCATCGTGAAAGACGGCGACGATTTTACCCTGCAATGCTTCGAGCAACTGACCAACGATACCACAGTCCTCAAACCTCAAACCTCAATCCTCAAACCTCAAACCTCAATCCTCAAACCTCAAACCTCGAGAATCTACCTCCGCTGCATTGGTGACTACGACAACGACCAGATGCAATATGCTTATAGTCTGGACGGCAAGGAGTATAAGACCCTGGGTCGCAAGATGCCCCTCAGTTATCAGTTGATTTCCTTCCAGGGCTCGCGCCATGCGCTCTTCGCCTTCAATGTCAAGGGTCGTAACGGCGGCTATGCCGAGTTCGACAACTTCACCGTCGAGGAGCCCCAGGCTGACCGCAGCCGTAACATCCCCCTCGGCAAGACCGTGCGCATCGTCAATCTGGCCACAGGGAAGCCCATGATCGCCCTGCCCCACGGACTGGTGTACGACACAGAGGCCTCCGACAAGAGTCCTCAGACCCGTTTCCGTGTCATCGACAAAGGTCAGGGCCAGGTGATCCTCCAGTGCGAAGACGGGCGCTATGTCTTTGTCTCAGGCTATGGCATCGCTGGTGATGTCCGTCTGACGACAGACGAGTCGAAGGCCGAGGTGTTCATGTGGCAGGACTACCTGAACCGTGAGTTCATGCTCATGTCGATGCGTACCCACCGCTATATCGGCAAGAGTCCCACCACGGGCAGTCCCTATTCGATGGACTTCACGGGTGCCGACCCAGCCCGCCGCAATGGGGCCGTGCTCCGTTGGGAGGAATAACACGACAGTATCAAAAAAATGAATCCCGCTGCGTCGCTGCAGCGGGACTTTTTTTTGATGCCTCAAGAGTCATTACTTGATCACGATCTTCTGACCGTTCTTAATGTAGATACCCTTCTTCTGTGGGTTGGCGACCTTCATGCCTCGCAGGTCGTAATAGTCGCTGTCGTCCGACTGACGGCTGGTGACTCGCTGGATGCCTGTCGCTTCAGCATATTTATATCCCCAGATGCTGACGCCGTTCTTGGCCATGGCCGTAAAGGCCACCACCTTGTCGTCAGAGGGCTCCATCGTCTGTTCCACCATCACACCCTGATAAAGCGTATTGCCCAGTGTGATGTTAATATACGACTTGCCTTCCTGGATGGTCCACTGGCCGTTGTTGTCGCCAGTGATGGTGCCGTCGGCATTGAGCGATATCTCCACGGGCTTGCTCAGTGCCTTCTTGGTGTGGTCGAGTTTGTAGTTGTGGATCAGCAGTTTGTAGCCGCCTGCTATCTGGCCTGTGGCTATCTGCTGGCTGTTCGCGATGTCGGCACTCTTCACTTCCTCGCCAGTATACTCGAACGGGGCAGCGACGAGCCAGCCTTCTTCGTTCTGGAACACCTGGTGAACGCGCACCTCATGCCCCTCGCCCCGATTCTGGAAACGGGTGTGATAGACCAGATAGGTACGTCCGTCCTCAGCGGCGATGATGGAGTTATGGCCCTGTGAGCGCTCAGAGTAGTTCTTCCTTGTCTGGTTGCCCCATTCGCCATAGGCACCGAAGATGTTCACACCGCGGTTGCCGTCGTTCTCGTTGGGGCCGAAGTTCAGCAGGTAGCGTGGCAGGATGGCTTCGTTGCCATTGGCATCGACATAGGGACCGTCGGGCTTCTCCGAACGGAACACGCGCATCTGATAGCCACCGTTGTTATAGTCGTTGGCGACACCGCCGGCAGCCAGTCCGCCATTGGTCACAAACAGGAAGTAATAGCCGCCGATATACTCGATATACGAGGCCTCGCCCGAGGCGTAGTAGCCACCGGCAATCTTCTTGCCGAAGTAGGGGTCGACGGTGATGCCGTTGCCCTCGCCCACCAACTCATAGTCGACGTCGTAGTCGCGCAGGCCTGTCTCCTCGTCGAGTTCGAGCATCCAGATGCCACCGCTCCACGAGCCGTACGACATCCAGAGTTTGCCTTCTTTGTCGTAGAACACGCAGGGGTCGATGTTGTTCGGATAGCGTTCGCCCCATTTGTTGCCCACGTTGTAGCGTTCTGGCAGCGAGGCCTGTTCGCCAATGACGATCTCCAGGTCGGTATCCTTGTAACTTGTACCGTTCTTGAATCCGCTGATCACCACGGGAGCCTGATAAGTGTAGGGACCCTCGATGTTGTCGGCCGTCAGCAGCACGATGCTCGAGAACCAGGCATCGCCGTTGACGCTCATGTACATGCACCACTTCTGCATCGCCTTGTTGTAGACCACATCGGGTGCCCACAGGTTGCCGCCGATATTGTAGCCGCTGTTGCCACGCTTCGACCAGGCCTGGGCATCGAAGTTGAAGTCATACTCCTGCCCGCCCTTCTTCACTTTCGTGACGGCTGGCGTCGTAAAGGATACGTTGTCGGCAGCATCGTTGTTGCTGCCTGCTTTCCAGGGGGCTCTAAATTCCGTCCAGTTCATCAGATCCTTGGTCTTCGCCGCTGCACGGTGAGATCCAAAGATGTAATAGGTCTGCGTGTTAGGCTCCCACACGATACTGGGATCGTGGACGCTGACGCGCTTCAGCGTGTAGGCTGCAACACTGATGGGCAGCAGCGCGAGGAGCAGAAGGATCAAATTTTTCTTCATAATCTTGTTTGTTTTAGTCATATATTATTTTGGTGCAAAGGTACAAAAAAAAACTGAAACAGACAAGTTTTTTGCTATATATTTATGGTATGTGTGAAATAAAAATCCGTGATGTTTTACCCCCCTGCCACTTTACCCTGTCAGTAATGCCTGTTTACTCCGTTACCGATGCCTCCTAACCCCATAAAGGATAGGACTTTATCTATATAACTCCCTATTCCTTACGCACTTACTAGGCATCCCTTACGCCCTTAACTGCCGTCCTTTATTTCGATGATTGGGGGGGGGGTATTCGGGGGTGCGGGGGTGCGGGGGACAGCCTCTCCCGAGGCTGAGGGCGCGAGATTACTCTGCTGCGGAATCCTCTGCCCTTAGACTATTCTCGTACCACCGTACACCCGCGCCCCCGTACCCCCGAAATCCCTCCGCCACCTTCGGATCATCGATCGTTGGGAACATCAGCAAGGCGAATTCCGACTTGCCATAAGCTCTGATCATGAATTTCTCTTTAGTCATAGATAAGATGTTTTTGATGTTAAAATGTTTAAGGTAAAATATTTGACTGCAAAGGTACAAATAATTTTCGAATTATGCAAAAAAAGTATAATAAAATAAAGAGTTTTGCGCAAATAGTTCCGTATTCAAATAGCAATCTTAAACTTTTACATATTCTTAGAAACTTAACAATTAACAATTTAACAATTGCCTTTTTCGAAAATCAACAACAAACATCAATAATATATTATAATTATATATTAATATTATATATATATTATAATATATATATAATATTACTTATTTCTTACTCCATTTACTCAAACACCAATTGTTAAATTGTTAAATTGTTAAATGTTAACATGCCTGCAAATTGTCTTAATGGATGAATTGATTGTCTGCAAGCCTTGTGGAATCACTTTTTTCCCAAAAAACTTTTTTCTTTCAGAAAAAAAATGAAAGCACATGGGGTCAGGAGTGCTGTGATAGAGTAACCTCTTCCCCTCCTGAGTTAGGAGGGGAGCCCGTCAGGGCGGGGTGGTCTGTGCTCGGCTTTGCCGCTTGCTACCATCGGGACGCAAGAACAAGCGCTCCTTCCGCACATACGCACACAAGGGACAATCCCTGCTGTGATAAAGGCGCAGAGGCTTTACGTTCCTCTGCGCTTTGTTGTTCTTCTGAAATAAAATATTAATTTTATTTGCAGAATAGAAACTTTTTGATTACCTTTGCAAACTAGAAACTTAAAACGAATAAAATGGCCACAAGGAACCTAGTTATGACCTAAAATTTATATTTCTAATCAAAAATTTGTTTATTTCAGAAAAACTATTTATCTTTGCAATCAAAAGATACCTAACGATGAATATTACGCCTATAAGCAACGAGGCATTTGCCGTATTGGCAGAGTGTGAAGAGGCTCGGAAACCTTTTGGAATCACAATTGATCCGAAGGGTAGAACCCTCCATTTAGTATGGGCCTTCAAGATTGACAGGAGTAAAGCCCAGCGGGAAGGATTTGCAGGAAAGTCCGTCAATGGCACAATTTCCCTTGATGCCAATTTCAACGGTTGCCCGCATTGTGGATCCAGGCGATTCTATATCTGTGATAATTGCAAAACTATAGTCTGTTGGCATGGCCAGGAACGTGTGACGTGTCCGCATTGCCATCGGACAGGCATCATATCCGCTGTTGAATCAGTCAATCTGAGAGGTGGTGGATTCTAACCTAAATGACAATGGAATTAAAGAAAGGAACAAAAGTCAATCTGACGATAGGCAGTCAGGCGACAGTCATCAAGGAATTAGGAAGAGGTGGACAGGGTATTGTCTATCTCGTAGATTTGGGTGGTCAGCAGATGGCTCTTAAATGGTATCTCACCCCACCAGAGGATAGGTTCTACAAAAACTTGGAGCGTAACATCACTGCAGGCGCTCCCTCTGATGCCTTCATATGGCCAGAGTACCTGACGAAGAAGGAAAATGGCAGTTATGGTTATATTATGAAACTGCGTCCAACAGACTATTTTGAGTTTGGCAACTACCTGCTGGCACGTAAGAACTTCAAGTCATTCAATGCGATGATGGCTGCAGCCATGAAAATCTGCGATGGTTTTATGATGCTCCATCGTTTTGGCTATAGTTATCAGGATTTGAACGATGGCAACTTCTTCATTCGCCCTACGGATGGCGACGTGCTGATCTGCGACAATGATAATGTGACAGCTCAGGGCGAAAAGTCCGGCATTATGGGCAAGGCTCGTTATATGGCTCCAGAGGTGGTGGCTGGTGGTGTGCCTGATAAGTACAGCGACAGATTCTCCCTTTCAGTGATTCTTTTTATGCTCTTTTTCGCCAATCACCCATTTGAGGGTGCAAAGGTGGTGGCCTGCCCCTGTATGACGGAGAAGTTCGAAAAGGAGTTCTATGGCAGCAAGGCTTTGTTTATTTATAATCCCAACGACAAGTCGAACCTGCCAGTCCGTGGTGTTCATCAGAATGTTATCAAGCGTTGGCCTCTCTTCCCCTCATTGTTGAAACAGACCTTTATTGAGCAGTTTAGTGAAGAGAAGTTGAAGAATCCCAATACTCGTCTGATTGAACAGGAGTGGGAGCGAGTGATCTCCAAAGTTCGTGATGAGTTGGTGATGTGTCCACACTGTCATGAAGAAACCTTCATCGACATCGTAGGCAACAATTGTAAGTGCATCAATTGCGGCAAGGACATCGATGCCAGCAAACAACTGAAAATAGGTACTCGTAGCATGATCCTGACACCAGGCACTAAGCTCTATATCGACAATGACAATACTCCAGATGCCGAAGTCGACTACTTCCCAACGGATAAGAATCTGCTGGTCATTCGCAATCTGGCAGAAGCCAGTTGGAATGTCGATACCCCCAGTGGCAAAGTAAAGGTGGTGAATCCTAAGGAATTCCTACCTATTCTCCCAGGACTGAAGATCTCTTTTGGTTCCAGTATTAAGGGAGCCGTAGGAGCAAAAGGTGAAATCATAGCATAGAATTATAAACTAATATATTACGAAACATGGGACTTTTAGATGAAACCGTAAGCGTTCCTCGTAGGACGATGACATTGTTTTTCCTGATTGATACATCAGGTAGTATGGAAGGCAACAAGATTGGTGCAGTTAATGATGCTGTGGTCAATGTACTTCCGATGCTTAACGACATTTCTGAAACGAACCCTGATGCAGAGATAAAAGTGGCTGCATTGGAATTCTCGAGTGGAGTTAACTGGCTCTATGATGAGCCCAAGTTGGCCAAAGACTTCATCTGGCAGGATGTGTCAGCAGGAGGCTTGACATCATTAGGTGGTGCCTGTGCTGAATTGGCAGCCAAACTTTCTCGCAGTGGTGGCTTCATGCAGTCTGCCAGTGGATCCTTTGCACCTGCTATCATTCTGCTTTCTGATGGAGGCCCCACAGACAATTATGAGGCAGGACTGGCCAAACTTCAGACAAACAATTGGTTCAAGTCTGCCATCAAGATAGCCATTGCTATTGGTGACGATGCAGACAAGGATGTACTGAAGCAGTTTACTGGCAATTCTGAAGCAGTAATAACTGTACATAACATTGATGCCCTGAAGCAGATTATCCGCGTGGTAGCTGTTACCTCTTCTCAGATTGGTAGTAAGAGCAGTACTGCAGGCGACATCACTAAGCAGGATCAGGTGGTCAAGGACGTGCAGGATGCTGCCAAGAATATCGATGGCGCAGATTCTGCTGATTCTACTTCAACCGTTGACAGTAGTCAGTATATCGACGATTGGGGATAAATGATAGAATCCTATAGTTTCTCCTGTCAGGGGGAGAGCCACAAGGTTGATAATAAGCCTTGCCAAGATGCCTCTTTCAGCGCAGTCTACGATGACGGGCTGGCTATAGCTATTGTGTGCGATGGTCATGGAGGCGAGCGTTACTTCCGTAGTGACGTTGGCTCCCGTATAGCTACTGAGGTGATACGCGATTCTGTCAAGACCTTTGTTGAGAATGTGGATAAGAGCATGTTCGTTGGTCAGCCATTTGCAGCAGAGGAGGCCATTACTTCAGAAGAAGTTGTCAAGAAACAGACCCCAGTCGATAAAGCATTCCGTCAATTATTCTCTTCCATCATCTATCAATGGAATCAGAAGATCGCTGAGCATGCAGCGAATACCACTATCAGCGAGTGGGAGGTGGAACATGTACCTCAAAAGTATCTTAATGAACTACATACCAGTGAAACCTTTGAAAAACTTTATGGTTGCACACTGATGGTCTATGTGCAAACGCCTGACTATTGGTTTGCCTTCCACTTGGGCGATGGTAAATGCGTGTCTTTCCATCAGGAGGGCGCCTTATGGCAGATGCCAATCCCATGGGATGAACGCTGTTTCCTGAACAAGACTACATCTCTTTGTGATTCCGATGCCATCAATGAATTCCGCTATTGTTACGAAGGCGATGGGATATTCCCCATGGCTGTGTTCTTAGGTTCTGATGGTATGGATGACTCCTTTGGCGAGGATCCAAACTTGGTGAATTTCTATATTCAAGTGGTCAAGATGCTGGTCGCTGATGGTAAAGAGGCTACCATCAAATCCATCGAGTCTGATCTGCCCCAACTCAGCAAGATTGGTAGCAGGGATGATATGTCTGTAGCTTTCATATATAATGTTGAAGAACTAAAAGCCCATATTGCAGACTTCATCCAATACCAGATAGACATGGTGAGAGACAGCATCCGCCAGATTGATGGCCGAATCAAAATGCTCCAAGACAAGCTGAAAACAACCGGCATCTCCATCCCTGCTAATGAAAAGACGCGCATTGAGATTGACTATGCACGTCAAGATATCCAACGAGCCAATGAAAATCGCGAAAAGCTGCTGATGAAGTACAACCTTCTGGATCAGCAATTGGCAAAAGAATTAATTGGACAAAAATGAATAAGGATCCAAAGACACTACCAAAGGCAATCAAAATTATCATTGGCAAATATGGTAAGGAAGTTGTGAATGATGTTCGAATGGTGAACATCATGAGTGATGAAGTGTCTTTGGAAGACCCAGCAGCAGTTAAGAGCATATTACGTGATGTCATAAAAATGGGCTATGGTAGTAAGATGTTGGCAATCAAAGTCCCTAAAGAGGATTATCATCTGAAGGTTAGGGCTTTCTCAAAAGAAGTATCTGATACATACGGATATAAAGAAGTCATAGTACAGTATATCATGTATTCCATTGCCTATGGAATAGGTATTTGCCCTCAAGAACCATATCTTAAGAATTTGGATGTGCCTAAGCGGAAAAAGGTTGTAAAAATCCCTAATGACAATAAAAGAGAGGAGATTGTTGAAAATAAGAAAGTATCTTATAAGGCTATTGCAGCCTGCATTTTTGCATTATTACTAGGATTTACAATCTGGGGCTTTAGTTATTGGAAATCATCTGCTGACAGAGAACAATTTGAGAATAGGGTCTTCACAGGCAATTCTTTTATGAGCAGTGGTGACTATGATCATGCTGTAGAAAGCTATAAAGAAGCATTTAATGGCTACAACGCCATGAATAGCGATAGCTATAAAGAAAATGCCCTTGGAAAAATTGAAAATTTGATCGATAAGCTTATTAAAGATGGTGAGACGAATAATAAAAGTTTGGTTCAAGCTAACAATGCTTTAGAATCTGCTCTCCAGTTGAACCTTAATGATAAGGATAAAGAAAGATTAAAGAATAAAAAGGAAGAGTTGGAAAACACAATATCTGGGCGCATAGACAATGGACGAAACACTTTGATTACTTCTCTATCTGCTAACAATGGGAAGCTTGATGATGGCGGAAAACAATTATTGGATAATCTGCTAGAGCTAGCTCCTAATGACTACTGGTTAAACTTCATAAAGAAAAAGAGCTATGAGTAAGATTACCAAGAAGATTATAAAGTCACTGATTATAACATCAGCTCTGTCTTTGTTCCATTCTCAGGCAAAGGCTCAGAAGTCTCTTCTTCCAGACTTTAATCTGGGAGAGGATGAAAGTGATGAGGTGGGTGCTATTAAGCGTAAAATCATGAAGAATGTGGTAAAGGTTAGTCCTACAGGAAGAATGTCTATGGTAAATGGACATCGTTCTCACAGTTCTCACAGAAGCCATAGTTCACACAGGTCTGGTTATGGGAGCCATAGTTCTCATTCTTCTCATTATTCCAGTTCACGTTCTTCTCATTATTCCAGTTCGGTGAGTAGCAGTTCAAGAAGCTCATCATCTTCTTCTGGTATAAGTGGATTGTATTCAGCACCTAAGGCTAAAACAGCAGCAGACTACTCTTTAGGCGATAGAACTATTAAATCAGGCATCTATGGTTCGGATGTTAAGGCTCTTTCCGACTTGTTGGTTTCTAAGCATTATTTGAAAAAGAATCAGATTAAGACAAAATCCGGCTATCCATTATATGATGCTACTATGGCTGCCGCCATAAAACATTTCCAGAATGATGCAGGTATCAACCCATCTGGTAGTGTTGACAATGTCACCCAGATGGCATTACAAACTTGGGATGAGAATAAAACAACCATAGATCTGGGATTTAGGGATTTTACAGAAGGAATGAGTGGATTTGATGTAACAACACTGCTAAAACTTTTAACTGCTGCAGGTTATGCCCCTGATCCTAACAAGGTTGAATACAGAAATGGTCATGCTGTATTTAATAGCGAGATTGTAACTGCCTTAAAGATGTTCCAGGCTTACAATAAGCTCGAAACTACAGGGATTCCTGATAACCCAACTATTGCCAAACTCAAATCATTCAAGAAGAAATGATATTACGGATAGATAGAAAGATATACCCTGACAGTTGCATTTCTAAAGTAGTATATTGGCTTTCTGAACAATATATTATCAATCGGCATATTGAGGGAGATGAGGAAGTCATTTCAATCGAAGGGAGTTTCGATGAAACAACAATAAGTAAGACATTCTTTGAGAAACTGAATGATTATAGGCTTCGTGGAATCATCGATGAAGAAACAAAAGACATCCGGACGATTCTTTATGCAAAGGCATTTGGAGATTTCGATGAACTAACAGAAGAGGAAATCACAGCATGAAGAAATATGCGCTGTTGCCATTCAACTTTACCAGATTGTCAGGAAAGGAAGTCTTGATAAATGAATTGGGGGATATGATGATTGCCCCAATTGGGACAGCGCAAAAGATAGTAGACCATTCTCTTGATGATGAAGAATTGTATAAATCTCTTGTTGCAAATTTCTTCATCTCAGAAGAATTACTGCCTTCTCTACTGGATGTCTATGCTTCAAGGCTGAGGCTAAAAAAGAGCTTTCTAGATGACAGAGCAGCTTTGCATATCTTTGTTTTGACACTAAGATGCAACCAGAATTGTGTGTATTGTCAGGCATCCAGCAGGGAAGAGGGTAGCACTCATTGTTCTATGACTTATGAGATGATGGAACAATCAGTGAGATTGATGTTTCGCTCACCTTCTCAATCACTGACTATGGAGTTTCAGGGAGGAGAACCCAGCTTGGAACCCAAGATAATTAGGTATGGTATTGAACTGGCAGAAGAAATCAATCAACAAGAATGTAGGGATCTTTCTTATGTGCTATGCACCAATTGTCGAAGCCTGTCTGATGAATTGCTTCAACTCTGTAAGCAATACCATATTCTTATCTCTACCTCATTGGATGGACCAGCCTACATCCATAATAAAAATAGAGGGCGCGAGGATAGTTATGAAAAGACAATTGCAGGCATTCAGAAGGCTCGCGAGTTTTTGGGGCAAGATGCTGTCTCTGCCCTTATGACCACATCAGAACTGGCATTAGACTATCCAAAGGAAATCGTTGACGAGTATGTGAAAGATGGATTTACAGACATTTTCCTACGAGCATTAAATCCTTATGGATTGGCTACTGATAATGAAGATTGGGAAAAATATAATGAACGTTTTGTCGAGTTTTATAAAGCGTCCCTCGATTATATTATCGAGTTAAATAAGCAAGGAACTTTCTTCAGAGAGGTCTATGCGTCCATTATCTTGCGCAAGATACTCACGCCATATACAACAGGCTTTGTGGATCTTCAGTCTCCTGCAGGTACAGTTAATTCCGTCCTTATCTATAATTATGACGGCTATGTGTATGCATCTGATGAGTCCAGAATGTTGGCAGAGAATGGCGATTATACATTCCGGCTGGGTAGGATATCAGATAAATACGAGGATATAGTCTATGGCGAGAAGGTTCTTAAGATGGGAAAGATTTGGGCCAATGAGGCTTTGGCTGGATGTTCTGACTGTCCCATAAAAACCTATTGTGGTGCTGACCCTGTAAGAAATCACTCTACTCAGGGTGATATGTACGGATTCCGTCCTTCATCATTTGTTTGTAAGAAAAACAAGGCCATCATAGAATATCTCATATCTTTGATGATAGAAAGAGAAGACGAGGTGATGCCTATATTTAGGAGCTGGTTAAGATGAAAGAGAAATTTGAAATAGAATCGAATAGCAACGTTTTGTTTGTTACAGACCAATGTAACAATCATTGCGTCATGTGCTGCCAGCCCCCAAAGATGAGAGATGACATCGATTATTATTTCAAGAAGAATTTAGTTCTCATCAAGACTGCGCCAAAAGAAACGAAGAATGTTTGTATCACTGGTGGCGAACCTACGTTGGCAGGAGATAAATTGTTCGATTTAATCCAGATAGTACGAGAGGTGTTGCCTGATACAGATATTCAGATTCTCAGTAATGGCAGGACATTTACAGATCACTCGTTTGCCCATCGATTAAAGGAGGTTGGTGGCGATAAAATCTTCATGGGGATACCACTACATTCTGATTATGCAGGTGATCATGACAGGATAGCAGGAGCCAAAGGCGCTTTTACTGAAACGATGTTGGGAATGTATAATTTGGCAGACGAGGGAATCCCTATTGAATTGCGTATTGTTATCAACAAGATGAATTATCATCGACTCCCTTTGATGGCGGAATTCATTTTCAAGAATCTCTATTTCGTAGATTGGACTGCATGGATGGCAATGGAAGATACAGGCTATGCCACTAAGAATGCTCAACATATATGGATTGAGCCCATTGACTACATATCCCAATTATGTAGAGCTGTCAAAACCTTATCTGAATGGGATATGCCAACTTCCATCTTCAATATACCACTCTGCTTATTGCCATCGGAATATCATCAATATGCAGTACATAGTATCTCTGACTGGAAAACAAAGTACCTTGATAATTGCGACGCATGTGCTTTAAAAGAAAAATGCTGTGGACTATTTGCAACGTCAAAAAGCGTTTTCATGGGGCTGCACACATGCCCCTGAAGAGTCTAATTTCAAAGAAATTAGTCATATAAGTCGTTTTTTTATATCATTTATGCATTAATTGTCTTTTTTTCCGTATCTTTGCAGATGTAAAAACTGAAAACTATGCAGCTACGGGAAGAAATATACAAGATTGTAGAGCCAAGGAATAAAGAAAACTATGCATCACGCGCTTATGATGCAGTGATGCTGCTCGCCATAGTTATAGGCATCTTACCTCTAATGTTCAGAACACAATATAAGATATTTTGGTATTTTGATCTGATTTCTGGACTATGTTTTATAGTCGATTACATTCTCCGATGGTGTACTGCTGATTATGATTCTAAGCGGAGTAAGATTGCGGCCTTTGCGATACATCCATTCACCCCAATGGCTATTATTGACTTACTTTCCATTTTGCCTGTCTTTAATCTATTGGGGCCAACATTCAAATTATTCCGTGTATCGCGATTATTAAAGATCCTGAGAATATTCAAGGTTATACGCTATTTCGAACCTCTGGAGATCATTATGTCTGTCATTCGAAAGCAGAGCAAGATCTTGATGACAGTCTTTTCGTTGGCGTTATTTTACATCTTCATCACTGCGCTTATCATGTTCAATGCAGAGGAACAGGTCGATCCTGCATCAGGAAAAGTCTTGTTTGATGACTTCTTCGATGCATTTTATTGGGCATCATGCACATTGACGACCGTTGGATATGGCGACCTTTATCCCATATCAGACACTGGTCGAGTTATCAGTATTATATCCTCTATGGTTGGTATAGCTATTATTGCCTTACCTTCTGGTATTGTCACAGCTGGCTATATGGATGAATTAAGGAATAGAAAAGAAAACAAGGAAAAGAGTGGGTTATGAATATATTCTCCAAATGGTTTGGCTCAAAAGAGAAAGAAGAGCAAAAAGAAGAAAAAACTGAAGAGGTATGTTTCAAAGATGCAGAGCAAGATGAAACTATACCAGATCCTCAGAACTTGCCTGAGGCAATGCATTATGTCGTTCAGAAATGGGGCGCAGACTATTTGCGGAATCGTAGTCTAATAAATATACTTAATGACTTTCAGGTGCTTAAGAATGTACCTGCAGCAAAGCATGTTCTCCTCAATATGCAATCTAACGGCTATATTGAGAAGATTGCTCAGGCTTCAAATTGGGAAATAGAATCAAAGAGTATATCAACAAAGTTTTCTAATGAGTTTGGAACAAAGGAGGATATTGTTACATATATTGTGGAATGTATAGGCTACGGATTGAAATTAAGTACAGATATTCCTCAATACAATGAGAATAGTGAGACTCCTCAACCTTTATTTGCTGATCCTCAGAAACAGACAACAAACTTTATACCTAAGCAGAATAATCCGCAGCCTGTTAAAAATACACAACCTCAGGCGAAAGCAACATTTATTGAAGATTTAGAGCCTTATGATCCCAAACGCGATTTAGAGAACTACCATTATCCAACACTAGATTTGCTAAGAAAATACGATAGCGACGGCAAGCCGTATATTGATTTGGCTCTCCAATCTGCTATCAAAAACAGAATCGTGGATGTGCTACGTGCTTTTGGCGTGGAGATTTCGAGCATCAAGGCGACGACAGGTCCAATCATTACGTTTTATGAAATTTTGTTGGCTCCTGGTATGCGCATTTCAAAGGTGAGGAATCTAGAAGACGATATAGCTCTTTCGTTGTCTGCTCCTGGTGTCCGTATCCTTGCCCCCATCCCTGGCAAGGGAGCAGTCGGCATCGAAATGCCAAATGCAAAGCCTTCGATTGTTTCGATGGAATCATTATTAAATACGAAAAAGTTCCAGGAATCGACAATGGATTTGCCTTGTGCCATCGGCAAAACTATCACCAACGAAGTGTTTATGTTTGATTTGACAAAAGCACCACATTTACTCGTGGCAGGTGCGACAGGACAAGGAAAGTCTGTGGGTCTTAATGTCATTTTAACAGCCTTGCTTTACAAGAAACATCCTGCAGAATTGAAGTTTGTTTTAGTTGACACAAAACAAGTTGAATTCGCTCCATATAAACCGCTTGTCAATCATTTCTTAGCTCAGTTGCCTGATGCAGATCCAATAATCACTGATGTACCAAATGCCATACGCACACTAAACTCTTTGTGTAAGCAGATGGATGTTCGTTGTGATCTTTTGAAAGAGGTTGGGGCACGAAATATCAAAGAATATAACAAGAAGTTTATTGAACGCAGGATTCCACCACGTGGAGGTCATGGTTATATGCCATACATTGTTATGGTCATTGATGAATTTGGGGACCTAATGATTGAATCTGGTAAAGAGGCGGAAGCTCTATTGTTACGAATAGCAAGGTTGGGCCGTTTAGTAGGCATACATATGGTTATTGCGACGCGACGGCCTATATCTAAGATAATAACAGATGCTTTAAAAATGGAATTTGTAACACGCATGGTTTTTAGAGTATCTTCGATTAATGACTCTAAACTCATCTTGGATCGTTCTGGTGCTCAACAGTTGATAGGTCGAGGTGATATGCTATTTATGAATGGAATTGAACCAGAGCGAATTCAATGTGCATTTGTGGATACATCAGAGATAGAGAGAATCAATGAATATATTTCTGAACAGGAAAGCTATAGATTTCCATACGAGTTGCCAGACCCAGACTTGTCTAATGATGACTATGGCTATGGCGATGATAAGGATGTAGATATGACACACCTAGATCCATTGTTTGAAGATGCAGCTCGGTTAATCGTACTTAACCAAAGCGGATCAACCTCCTTAGTTCAGCGTAAGTTTGCTATAGGCTACAATCGTGCAGGTAGACTGATGGATCAACTTGAAAAAGCGGGTGTTGTTGGTGCCGCAATGGGATCAAAGCCTCGAGAGGTTATGATTCAAGACGAAAATTCATTAAATAATCTTTTAGCATCATTAAGATAGTATGGAGTTACGAGATATAGATATTCATTTCGATGTGAGGACGGATTGCAAGGGGCCAGATCCTGATTCTGGCAGTCCTACTTTGAAAGCATACCATCAGTTGCTTTGGAGTAAGCCTTTGCCCAATGGGCAGATGATGAATCTGACACAAGGGAAAGGCTACTATCTGAAATGGAATGATATGTATTTCGGCAGTGACTCAATCATTGTTAGCTTTTGGCATGCACGATATAGGTATCGTGACCTTATAGAGAGTTCTATACCCAATGTCAAGGATTATCGAGAAGACTATTTGAAGAAAGCGTCTACCATAGCGGGATATGTCATATTCCCACAAATCAGATGGAGTATGAATCAAGCAAGAGGATGTAGCAGGAAGATCTCTGATAGGTGGGATTTGACGTTGGAGTGTATTAGGCGATATTATAGCGGTGAGCCATCTCCGCTAGATACAGCTTTACAAAGGAGCAAGGCGTTCTTTGACTTGTTTGTTGATTTCAAAGGGTATGTGGATTTCTTTCAGCTACAAGATTGTGTCGATGAGAATTACCAAGTGAAATTTTGGTTAGACACTCCTTTGTTCGTGAGTGATCCGATGCCAGACTCTGTTGAATCATATAAAGCTTGGATACAGGCAGAACTTGATTTCGTCTCAAAGCGTGGGAATAGGATTGAGGAGTATTGTAATCAGAATATAAGACAATAGGGATTATGGAACTACATAAAGCTATAAAGGAAATCATTGATAGCAAAGGGCCAGAAATGATATGTAATATCCAGATAATCAATTATCTGTTAGATTATCAGGCTTTCAAAGAGAAACCTGCAACGAAGTTGATACTCAGGGCCATAATTGATTCTGGTTATGCAGAGAATATTCTTGCTCTATGCTCAAATACCGGATGGGAGCCGAAGTTTAAGCAGTACCAACATGATTTTATAGATTCTTGTGGGTATAAAGAGGAATTGGCTGCGTATGTCTTTGATTCTATTGCTTATGGTTTAGGTCTTGGAACTGATAACGTGGAGCCTGAGATTAAGCCAAAGTTTAATGTGGATTCGTTTTTTGACATACCTGAGGTTGAACAGAAGAAGCAACCAGCTTCACCTCAACCTCAGCAGAAACCCACAGCATCGCCATCTGACCTCTTTACAATTGCTCTGTCATTCTTCAATGAGGGCAAATATCAGCAGGCGAAGGGGTTTATGGAGAAAGCATTGGCCCAATATCCACAATCGAAAGTGCCAGCTCTTTATCTAAAACTGATGGGTGATATTCACATGAAGTTGAGTTATTATCAAGAGGCTATCCAGTATTACAATGAATGCTTTGTGCGTAAGGCGGCTGAATCAAAGATGTCTATAGATAAGTTGCGAGAAGCACTAAAGCAACACAAAATAAAAGGGTACGAGAATAGTATGTTCTGCTATTTCTTCTGCATGTACTACGCAAAAGGGGTGAGTGATGCTCAATGGCTTAAATTGGTAAAAGAAGAAGCACGATATGGCTTAATGGATGCTATCCGTTATTGTGCGGATAATGGAATTAACCCTATTGAAGAACATTTTGACATATTTTTTGTGGATAAGAATCAATTAAGGAATGGTGATTGTCTGTTTGAAGATGGTTCATTCTCTCATGAAATAGGGACAACAAAAAAATCAATAGCAAGTATTGTTTTGACATCAACCTCTGATTACGAACAATCACAAGGTTGGACTCATGGATATATTATTTACAAAAGACCATTAGGCCGCGGAAGTACGATGGATGTTCTAAGTAAAATTTTTCCTGTAGTTTGGTCAATTAATAGTATTGACTTACCTTTTCCTCACTCACATTATACGATGGATGATATTAATCATTGGGACGAAATTGATAGAATTGAATCAGAGCATTATATATCAATAGACAATTATGCAGATTTCCCCGCTTTTAAGGCTATAGAGATGATGAATAGTATACATCCTGTTCCAATATCAGGCACAAGCGGATGGCTATTACCGAGTATCCATCATTTCAAGAGAATCATAAAATATAATAATAAATTTATTCCTGATTATATTCCTCCTTCGTTGAATAATATTAGTGTTTCAATATCTGGGGTGGAATATTGGACTTCTTCTCAGGCTTCTGAGAAGTACGCAATCTCTTTAAATAGTTCATATCGTCGTTTTGAACTTCGATATAAAGGAAGTGAAGGTTATGTTCTACCGATAGCAGCTTTTTAATTTTACCCTATGAAGTTATATCATTATACGACAATTGAGGCTTTTGCTAAAATCTGGGTTTCTAAACAATTAAGATTCTCAGAAAGCAAAAATACCAACGATTTATTTGAAAAGCGGAAGACCTGGGAATTTGTGTGCGGAATTCTGCCTGCAGGAGATGATAAGAACATTATGGAAGCATTTGAAATCTTCGGTAAGGCTTTCTCTGATATATTAACCAAGTATAAGCAGATAAGTTTTACAAGAGATTACAGGAGCTTAAGTGGTTATAAGTCATCAATGATGTGGGGGCAATATGCACATAATGAGAATGGTGTATGTATTGAATTTGATAGTGATAAATTTCATTTCCCCCCAAACGTATATAGGTCAAAAGTATTTTACTCATACCACGTACCAACAATAAGGTTTGATAAAGATAGAGCATTTCTTGATAAAGCGTACATGCAACAATTTGTCAAGGTAAATAGAAAATCGATTTTTTTCACTAAGCATAAACATTGGGAACATGAAAATGAGTTTCGTGTTATTACGAACCAACATGAATTCCTATCGATAGATGGTGCAATAACAAAAGTATATGTTTATGATTCCAAAAGTATAAACACACGCGTAGTTGAGCATATCATTAATGACCAGGTTCCTATCGATTACTTATATATTAGTCATTATAATGGTGATAGAAATATTGGGTGTGATAGTCTGAAAGCAAAAAGAGAATTAGATAAGAGGTTATCAGAAGAGCCCGATTACTATACATACAAAGAAAAGGTTCGCAAGCGATACAGAGATTTAGTTGATAAACTTGGTTCGCCTATTTAAGAGGATTTGATTATGGTATTACAATGAGTGAATTGGAGTGATATATGTTGGAGATAAATAGTATATCTAAAAAACGATTTATGGGACTTAACATTTCTGCTTTTTCCCTACATATATATAAAAAGGTATAGAAATTTAGGTGGAATCAAAAATAAAGTGTAACTTTGTAGATGGTATAAATATGGCAAAGAAAAATGAAATAATAGTAAAGGACGTCACTATCAGGACGATGAACATCAATGGTGTCGACTATATCTGTATCTCCGATATAGCCAGACAGAAAAATATGATTGACCCCAATGGAGTTATTGGTAATTGGATGCGAAATCGTAATACAATCGAGTATCTTGGCTTATGGGAAAATCTTCATAATCCGAATTTTAACCCCCTCGAATTCGAGGGGTTTAGAAAGGAGGCGGGTTTGAATGCCTTTACTTTGTCGCCTACGCGATGGATAGAGGCTACAAATGCCATAGGCCTTGTTGCAAAATCTGGCCGATACGGAGGAACATACGCTATGCCTGATATTGCCTTTAAGTTCGCGAACTGGGTTTCTGTTGAGTTTGAACTCTATCTGGTTATGGAGTTCCAACGCTTGAAAGCCAAGGAACAAGTGCAGATAGAATGGACTGCCAAACGAGAACTTTCCAAGATCAACTACCATATCCACACGGATGCTATTAAGAAGAATTTGATTCCTGAAGAGGTTACAGCAGCACAGGCTAGCGTTATTTACGCAGAAGAAGCCGATGTGCTGAATGTGGCGATGTTTGGGTTAACGGCAAAACAATGGCGAGAGGCAAATCCTGACCTTAAGGGTAATATTCGAGATTATGCTACAACCAATGAGTTGATCTGTCTATCGAATATGGAGAATATCAATGCTGTGCTTATCAATGACGGAATCCCACAGGGTGAAAGGCTTGTGAAGCTTAATCAGATAGCCATTCAACAAATGCAAGTGCTTGAGGAACATAGCAACAGATTGTTGTTGAAATAGGAACAATATAAGTGATATCGGTATGGGACAGTGTAAGTATTGTGGAGAGGATGCTGGGTTTTTCTCGCATGTGCATAAGGAGTGCGAGGAGAAGCATGACCAGGGAGTGATGGCTCTTGAGGATGGGATACGCAGGTATTTCAGAGATGCCATCAATATAAATGCACTGAAGCAGGTGGTGGCTCAGGTGAGACAGCAGAACTTTGTGACTGATCCGGATATTGCCTTGTCTTCTGCCAAGTGTATCGATGAGTATACGGAGAAGAGCCGCTGGCCTTTCCACTCGCATCAACTGGATCTTGTGAAGGACTACATCAATCATATAGGCGTATCGTATCAGAGCATCAATGTGAATGAATCGCTGGATAATCTCAGTCAGAAGATGATGAGGGGATTCCTTGCGGAATATTTCACTGGCCAAAAGCCACTGCAGAGAGTGGTACAGATACACCATCAGATAGAATTAGTCTTGCCTTTGTCTGTGGAAAAGAGGTATGACACCTATCTCTATATGTTGAATCAGGCAGCGGAGAACTTTATGAAGGATGGGTTGCTGACGGATGACGAGCAACAAAGGATAGACGAGTTTATGACGACGTTTAATATCTCGACAGCCAATCTGCCAGCCAAATATCAGGGGACTGAACTTAGCAGGATAGAGCAGACCAAGATGCTGAAACAGTTGCAGAAAGGCATACTGCCACAAACAAATGTCTCTGCACCTATCTTATTGGGAAAGGATGAGGCTGTGCTATGGTGCTATGATGGGGTGACGATGTATCAGGAGAAGGTGAAGCGAGAGATGGTAGGTGGTCATAGCGGTTTCTCATTCAGAGTAATGAAGGGTGTCACCTATCGTACTGGCAGTTTCAGGGGGCATCCTGTGGAGCATAGTTATATGGACAATGCTGGCACTGGTAGGTTGTTTATCACCAATAAGCATATCATCTTCCACTCGGCTATGAGGAGCACGAAGATACCTTATAAGAAGATTATTGGTCTGAATCCCTATCAGGATGGTATGGGGGTGCAGCAGGATGGAGCCAATGCCAAGAGACTGATATTCCAGGGCTTTGACTGTTCGTTTGTGCTGAATATCATGTCGTTTATCTCTGTCTGAAGATGTTCTGATCCCATTCTTTGAGATCCGACTGCGACTTAACGGATTCAGAAATCTCTTTGGAGAGGTTGGGGAAGAAGGTGTAGCCTGTGATGCGCTCAACCTCGCTGATGCTGTTGACGTAGAGATCGTTTCGTCTCGATGTGTCTGTATTCTTACGGATAAAGCCGATGCCCTTTGGCTTGCCATTCAGACATAAGACTACCTTGAAAAATGCTTCTGGCACTACAACCTTGTTGGAGCCAATGGTCTCGTGTTCCTGTCTGAACAGGATTGGGCCACAGACGATATAGATGTCACCCCATTTTTGCGCCCATCGACGACAGGCCATCTCAATCTGATTCCAGTCGCCACTATTCAGGTTGCCATCCTGAGGACAGCAATTGGTCAGCAGGAAGGTGTCGAACATAGCATCCTGATCCCATTTGTTGTCACCTGCAGGACACATGTGGCCACGAGTCCATCCACAATCACGATAATCAAAAATAGTTGCACGAGGCGGGGCGACTTCTTCATCTTCATGCCATGCACCTCCAGGGCGACGATAGGGGCCTGTCACATGGTCTGCTGTCAGATGCCAGCCTACCCAGTTTGGTATCTTGTTATCTTTGTTATAGGAAGTTGTATAACCTTTCCGATAGAGCATCTGCTCAGGCGTGTTCTGAAGAGGGAGGACATACTCGATTCTGTCCTCTGCTACGATCTTTAGTTTTGCTGCCCCTTTGATTCCAAAGGTAATCATGGCTGCGAAGACCAATAGTGCAAATATGGTTAGTCTGTATTCCTTTAACATGGTGCAAAGATACGTTCTTTATTTGAAACTTCCAATTTTTTAGTTTAAAATTTGCACATACAGGAGTTGAACGCTCAAATAGCCAAAGTCAAGTAATTATTATCTCCATAGTTCAGAAGACAGGGCCTATTACAACTATAATAACAAATGGGAACCCGCTGTGTTTAGATCAGATAGGCCATGGGTCATCCCTTAATCCAAGAAAAAAGAGGGTGTGTCAAAATAGGCACATCCTCTAGACACACGGGGCGTTTAAAAATAGAAGCCACCCGAATAGGTGACTTCTAAAATGGAGCAGGGGCGATAAGGTCTTACTCCCCGCACTCAGCGGCGTAGTCAAAACTTTCGTTCTGACGCTGCAAAGGTACAAACTAATCATGAAAGTTCCAAATAAAAAATAGAAAAACTTTGTGAATTTGAATATAAAATCGAAAGATCAAGGTGACAGGTCATAGATCTGTTCCCTAAGCACACAGGAGTGCTGTGCGTGTATATCGTAGTCGCTGGGACAGATTTGGGTATGACGGCTGCTATGACTCAGGTACCTGTCCACGGCTATGTCACAAAATCGCTCGTTTTGTGCACACTTTGCTCTTTTTGTGCAATTTATTTCGTGTCGAATTGATAATAATCAAGTGTTTCACTCTGAGGCAGATACTTTTTCTCTGTGAATATTTTCCGAATGCAAATGCATAAAAATGCATCGAAATGTTAATGTGCTATAAAAAACAGGGTCAAAGTGAACAATTTGTCAGAATTTTCATTATATTTGCGACAACTAGATATGATAACTATAATTCAAGGGAGGACATGCTTATGTATACTAAGGACGAATTTAAAAACGAGAACATGAAGGTCAACACTAAGTTGACAGAGTCAAGTACCCCCAAACAACTTCCATCTATTTGGTATTCTTAAATAACAAAAGCGCGACACCCCATCAAGAGTGCCGCGCTTATTGTTACACGCAGGATGTTGCTCCAAGAGACGCACACTAAATCTCATTAAACGCACATTGGGCTTGCATCCCTGCAAGCCCAATGCACATTACTAACTAATAACCAAAAAGCATTTCAAATGAAAAACAACTAACTCTAACTAATTATGTATGAATCTTAAATCTGATGCAAAGTTACGGCGGTATTCTTCCGATTCCAAGAAAATTCCCGAATTCTTCTCTCACTTGTAGCGACAACCACCTCCACAGGCGACATATCAGGCAAATGCCCTCAAAACCTGTCGTGTCAGGGGGTAGGGAGTTACCTGATTCATGTAGAATGCTGTGTTTCGGTTTATGCGGGAAGACGATGATACTGTAAATGATACTGTAAATGATACTGTAAAAGTGGGGGCACCCCAGCTCTCAAAGACTGAGCAGACCGTCTTGGATGCGATAAGTTCATATCCCGATTACTCTTACGAGAAGTTAGCTGCACAGTGTAACCTCTCTCGTCCTACTATTGCCCGTACCATCAAAACCCTCCAAAGCCGTGAACTCATCCGCCGCATAGGCTCTGACAAAACAGGTCATTGGGAAGTTGTCAGAAAGGAGAAAGGAACATGACGTGGTAGTCCCATCATCAATTGATCCACAAGAAAAAAGCGTTCTGGATTTTTTCCAGAACGCTTCTTATCGTTTTAGATGTTCGAAACTTACTTATCTTTGAATGGCGGAGGGGTCTTCCTACCACCACCGGATACATTCTCCAACTCTTCCATTGAAAGAACTTTTGTGTCCTTGTTTTCATCATTCTGTTTCATAACCTTAAATTTTTAATTGTTAAACATATTGTCGCTCAGACGTTGTCTTGTTGAGCTTTGCTCTAAACCTCTTTCGTTCGAAATAGTTCGAATTACATTCGGCTCTTTACTCGCTTAATCGAGGTTTTCTGATTGACAATGCAAAGATACAACGATTTCGGGAAGATTCCAAGAAAATTCCCGATTTTTTCTCTCACTTGTAGCGACAACTACCCTCTAGAGGCGACAAATCGGGCAAATGCCCTCAAAATCTGTCGCGTCAGGGGTCAAGAAAAAGTGGATAATATTTGGAGATTTCAGATATAATTCCTAAATTTGCAGCAGATTATTTACTTAAAACATAAATAGAGATAATTATTTGGTATGGTACAGGATTTATATATTTTGATGATTACGGCAGCAGTAGTCAGTATTCTGTTTAAGTTGTTAAAGCAGCCAGTGGTGCTGGGCTATATCGTTGCGGGTGTCTTGGTAGGTCCTCATCTGTTTGGCGAGACCCTTGTGAATGCGGACAACGTGAAGGCATGGGGCGACATCGGCGTGCTGTTCGTATTGTTCTGCATTGGTCTGGAGTTCCGCCTGAAGAACCTCATCAGCAGCGGCAAGGTGGCAGCAATAGGTGCGCTGACTATCATCGTAGGCATGATGCTCCTTGGATATTTCGTGGGAAAGGATGCCGACTTAGATATGGTCAACTCTCTGTTTCTGGCGGGCATGCTATGCATGTCGAGCACCACTATCGTGATGAAGGCCATTGACGAGGCGGGGCTGAGCAAGGAGCGTTTCGTCAAGGGGGCGACCAGCATCCTGATCGTGGAGGATGTGGTGGCGGTGGTGCTGATGGTATTGCTCTCCAGTATAGCCATCCGCCATCAGTTCGAGGGGGCCGAGTTGGCCAGCAAGGTCGTCGAACTGGCCATTACGCTCGCGGCATGGTTCGTCTGCGGAATACTGGTTATCCCGACACTGATACGCAAGGTGAAAAAACATCTGAATGACGAGACGCTGATTATCCTCGCCTTGGGTCTGTGCCTGGGTATGGTGCTGACGGCAGAGGAAGCAGGGTTCAGCAGTGCACTCGGCGCCTTCGTGATGGGCTCGATCCTTGCCGAGACAGTGGAGTCGCATCGTATCGAAAAACTGATGACACCGCTGAAGAATGTCTTTGCGGCTATCTTCTTCATCTCTGTAGGCATGCTGATCGATCCGTCTTCATTGTCGGAATACTGGGTGAGCATCGTCTATGTCAGTCTGGTCATTATCATCGGAATGATTCTCTTTGGCACCTTGGGCTGCTGGTGGGGCGGTCAGACGATGCGCGACTCGATGCTTACCAGTTTCTCGTTTGTGCAGATAGGCGAGTTCTCGTTCATCATCGCTTCACTGGGTACCAGCCTGGGCGTTCTCAATCCTGTCATTTATCCCATCATCGTAGCATCCAGTGTGGCGACCACCTTCCTCACGCCTTATATTATGAAGGCTGCCGTGCCCTGCTATAGGTTCCTTTATCATCACGCTTCAGAGAGCCTGCGTGCAAAGATCGACCAGCGCGAGCAGCAAGTAGCAGAAGCAGAGGCAGAGGCGGCTAAACCATCCAGCGACAAGAACTCGTTAGCAGACAGGGCGCGCCATGCTGTCAGGAATACCTTTATCACGAAGCATCTTGTCAATCTGTTTATCAAGAACATGAGTGCTCATGATGAAGAACACGGTTCTTGACTTGTGGCAAAAAAAAGAGAGAGCCTGCTGATGAGCGGGCTCTCTCTCTGTGGCTATTTCTTTCCTTCGTACCACTCCTTCAGCACATAGAAGGCTTTCTTCTTCTGACCTTGGTCGGAGAAGAGGCCTTTACGGTTATAATAGTCCTGCACGCCAGTGAGCAGGCGGCGGGGCGAGCGGAAGTCTTTCAGTATCCAGGGCGTGGTGCCTGCCAGGCCGTCGATCTTGTCGAGCATGGCGGTGTTCTCACGGTAGAGGTTCTCCTGGAACTCCTCTGTCCAGCGCTGGTTCTTCGCACCATGCAGACCGTACTTGGCCCCACCACCGAACTCGCTGACGATGACGGGCTTGTCGTAGGGGATCTCCCAGGTCATCTTGGCCGCATCCTTCACGTCGCGATACCATCCGATATACTGGTTGAAGGAGATGACGTCCACGTACTCGTTCATATTGTCCTGCAGTTTGTTATGGTAGTTGGATGCCGCCAACACTTCCATTGCCATGGAGACGAGGCGGGTGCTGTCTGTGTCATGAGCCTGGCGGGAGAGCCGGCTGAGGAATGTGTCACGCTCCTTTCCGTGTGGTGTCTCGTTGGCGATCGACCAGATGATGACATTGCAGCGGTTCTGGTCGCGGCGGATCATGTCGTTGAGTTGGCGGCTGGCATTGGCGAAGGTGTCGTCGTCAGTCCAGGCGATGGTCCAGTAGACGGGAATCTCCGACCACACCATCAGTCCCATGCGCTCCGCCTCGCGTACCATATATTCATGATGCGGGTAGTGGGCCAGCCGTACGAAGTTACAGCCCAGTTCCTTGGCCCAGGAGAGCAGTGTATGAGCATCCTCGGGACCATTGGCACGACCACCGCCGTTGGGCTTCTCTTCATGGATGGAGATGCCTCGCAGGAAGATGGGCTGGCCGTTGAGCAGGAGTTGCTTGCCGCGGGTCTCGATGGTGCGGAAGCCAATGGAGTCGGAAACCATATCGCTGGCATCGGAGTCAGTGGGGCCGAGAGTCAGGCTGACGCCGTAGCGCTTGGGAACCTCTGGCGACCAGAGTTGTAGTTTCTTGACCTTGAGTGATGTGGAGACATGGCCGTTGGCATCAGTTGTCAGCATCTGTTTGATTTTCAGTTCTGGGATGGAGAGCGTGACCTGACGGTTTGCCTCCTTGGCGCTCAGTTGCAGTGAGAAGTTCAGTTGCTTGGGGTTTCTCCTGTCGAGTTGCAGGGAGTAGTTCCCGATGTAGGTCTGTGGCACATCTACCAGCAGCACGTCGCGGGTGATGCCGCCGTAGTTCCACCAGTCGAAGATGAGTGTCGGCACGTTCTCACGGCTGCGCTTGTTGTCGACTTTCACGGTGACGAAGTTCTCGCCCGCCTTCAGCAGGTTGGTCACATCGTAGTTGAACGGGGTGAAGCCGCCGACATGCCGGCCTGCCTCCTGCCCGTTGACGAAGACGATGGCTTCGTAGTTGACGGCTCCGAAGTAGAGCAGTGTGCGATGGCCTGCCTTCGGCTGATAGTTGAACGAGCGGTGGAACCATACTGTGCCCTCATAGAAGAAGAGGCGCTGGTCGCGGGTGTTCCAGTCTGAGGGGATGGGCATCGTCTCTGCCTTGTCGAAGTCGTACTCGATGAGGTCTTCTGGCTGCTGAGGCTTGGCGTTGCGGAAGAAGCCATAACTCAGTTTCTCACGACGGTAGCCGTAGTAGCCGCACTCCTGCACGTCGACGAGGTAGTGCCAGTCGCCATTGAGCGAGGTGGTCTGGCGGTTCAGTACATTGCCGATCAGCGGCGTGTCTTCGGCCTGCACCGTCATGACGGCGGTAAGCAGCATCAGGATTGAAGTCAGTCTTCTCATGGTTTCTTTCATCTTTTATTTCTTACTGCTTATGATGATAGTCTGTGCCTGCATTGCCATGGCAACAAAGCACAACATCATCATCGTAATGGTTCTCTTCATTATCGTAGTATTTGATATTTGTGTGCAAAGATAAGGAAAATTGTAGAAAAAAGAAAAAAAGTTGCAATAAAATTTGGCAGAATGAAAGGAAATGTGTACTTTTGCCGCCAGAAAGTTATAAAACGAAACGAGACATGACAAAAATGGCAAACTATTGGTGGTGGCGCAACTCAAGATTCGCAAAATCGTGAGAAGATAGCCGCGTACCTATGGTGGAGATATACGAAAAGGCCTGTCGTTCTTGCGACAGGCCTTTTTCAATTTACGACTTGAGTATTTACACAAAGACTTTTAAAAATATGGGACAGTATCAAGTAGACAAAAATGGATTCTATGGAGAGTTTGGAGGTGCCTATGTGCCGGAGATTCTCTACAAGTGTGTGCATGACCTGCAGGAAGCCTACCTGCCAATCATCGAGTCGGCAGACTTCAAGCAGGCGTATCATGCCCTGTTGAGGGACTATGTAGGCAGGCCGTCTCCGCTCTATCTGGCGCAGCGGATGAGTGAGCGTTATGGTTGCAGACTCTATCTGAAGCGCGAGGACCTGAACCACACGGGCGCTCACAAGATCAACAACACCGTGGGTCAGATCTTGTTGGCCAAGCAGATGGGCAAGACGCGTATCATCGCAGAGACAGGAGCCGGACAACATGGTGTGGCGACGGCAACGGTCTGTGCGCTGATGGGCATGAAGTGTGAGGTGTTCATGGGTGCCACTGATGTGGAGCGTCAGCACACGAACGTCGAGCGGATGAAGATGCTGGGTGCCGAGGTGCATCCTGTACGTACAGGCAACATGACACTGAGCGATGCCTGCAGCGAGGCTATACGTGACTGGTGCTGTCATCCCTCAGACACCTTCTATATCGTGGGTTCTACGATGGGCCCCCATCCTTATCCAGACCTCGTGGCACGTATGCAGAGCGTCATCTCGGAGGAGATCAAATGGCAGTTGCAGGAGAAGGAGGGGCGCGACTATCCCGACTATCTTATCGCCTGTATCGGCGGAGGCAGCAATGCCGCTGGCACCATCTACCACTATATGGATGACGAACGGGTAAAGATCGTATTGGCAGAGGCTGGTGGTCATGGCTGGGATACGGACTACACCGCAGCGACGATTCATCGTGGTACGACGGGCATCCTGCATGGTGCGAAGATGCTGGTGATGCAGGATGAGGACGGACAGATTCAGGAGGCCTTCACCATCTCGGCAGGTCTCGACTATCCTGGCGTGGGTCCCATGCATTGTAACATGGCCAAACAAGGTCGTACGCAGGTGCTGAGCATCAACGACGACGAGGCTATCTATGGGGGGTATGAACTCACTCGTATGGAGGGCATCATCCCTGCCATCGAGAGTGCCCATGCCATTGCTGCCCTCTCTAAACTGACGTTCAAGCCCGACGATGTGGTGGTGCTCACCGTCAGTGGCCGGGGTGACAAGGATGTGGAAACGTACTTGAAGAACAAAGCAATGGCGAAGGAATACGGGAATTTTTAGTTTATAGTTTATAGTTTATGGTTTATAGTTTACAGTTTATGGTTTATAGTTTACAGTTTACGGTTTACAGTTTACAGATGATTACCGTGCATGCCCTGATGACTGCCTATAGAAGTATTCATCTGTAAACCGTAAACTGTAAACAAAATAAATAAAAAATATGAATACATTTAAATATACAACAAACAGCAAGACCATTCTGGGGGATCTGTATACTCCAGTGGGAGTCTATATGCGACTGCGCGACCTCTATCCGCAGAGTGCGCTGATGGAGAGTTCGGATTACCATGATGCGAACAACAGTCGTTCGTTTATCGGACTGAATCCCATCGCCAGTGTCGCCATCGGACATGGCATCGCGACCATCAGTTATCCCGACGGCAGTGCGATACAACATGAGGTGAACAAGGAGTATCGTTCGGATAAGGCCATCCATGCACTCATCGATCGTATAGAGGTCAGTGGTGAGGATGCCAATGTCTGCGGACTCTTCGGCTATACGTCATTCAATGCCGTCAGATACTTCGAGGATATTCCCGTGAAGGACGAGACGCAGGCTAAGAACGATGCCCCCGATGTGCTCTATATATTATATAAGGTGGTAATCGTATTTGATCATCATCAGAGTCTCCTGAAGGTGGTGAGTTTAGAGGAGTGTTTAGAGGAAAGTGGAAAGAGGAAAGAGGAAAGAGATTACCATTTAGTCGATGAGATTGTCAGGGCGATGAACAAGGCGAATGTGCAGGCTTACGACTTCCATCCCGTGGGGGACGTCAGAAGTACGCTGACAGACGATGAGCACAGGGCAAACATCCGTCGTGGCATCCAGCATTGTCTGAGGGGTGACGTGTTCCAGATAGTCCTCTCGCGTCGATTCATCCAGAAGTACGAGGGTGATGACTTCAAACTCTATCGTGCCCTGCGCAGCATCAATCCCTCGCCCTACCTCTTCTATTTCGACTTCGGAGGCTTCCGCATCTTCGGCTCTTCGCCAGAGACACACTGCCGAGTTACAAGGGAGAACTCCCGATTCCGTGCATTTATTGATCCGATTGCTGGTACGACGAAAAGGACGGGCGACGCTGAGGCAGACCGTCGAGGAGCAGAATACCTGCGCAATGATCCAAAGGAGAATGCTGAGCATGTGATGCTGGTGGACTTGGCCCGCAACGACCTGAGCCGTAATTGCCACAACGTGAAGGTGGACTTCTACAAGGATCTGCAGTACTACAGCCATGTGATTCATTTGGTGTCGAGGGTGTCTGGTGAACTCGATGAGGGCGCTGATCCTATCAAGGCGTTTATCGACACCTTCCCTGCCGGCACCCTCTCAGGAGCACCTAAGGTGCGTGCCATGCAGTTAATCTCTGAATATGAGCCCCACAACCGTGGTGCCTATGGTGGTTGTATCGGCATCATTGGTCTCGACGGATCGCTGAATCAGGCTATCACCATCCGAACGTTTGTCTCCCGTAACGGCGAACTGTGGTTCCAGGCGGGTGGCGGCATCGTGGCCAAGAGCGATGTGGAGTATGAACTGCAGGAAGTGAACAACAAACTGGGGGCTCTAAGGAAGGCTATCGAAAAAGCAGAGAGACTTTAAACGAACACGAATCACACGAAATGAACGAATTATGAAAATAGTCATTATTGATAATTACGACTCGTTTACCTATAACCTGAGTCATTTAGTGAAGGAGTTGGGTGCTGAGGTCACCGTGGTACGCAACGACCAGTTCGAACTCAAAGACCTGGAGCCGTATAGCAAGATCATCCTCTCGCCAGGTCCTGGCATCCCCTCAGAGGCAGGCCTGTTGCTTGATGTCATCCGCACCTATGCCGACAAGAAGCCAATCTTAGGTGTCTGTCTGGGGCATCAGGCCATTGGCGAGGTGTTCGGCGGCAAACTGGAGAATCTCTCGGATGTCTTCCATGGTGTGGCTACACCCTGCCATATCATCTCCGACGATCCCATCTTCAGTGGGATAGAGCGGGATATCACCATAGGCCGCTACCACTCGTGGGTGGTGTCGAAGGAGGATTTCCCTGACTGCCTGGAGATTACTGCCGTGAGTGATGAAGGTCAGGTGATGGCTCTGCGCCATAAGGCGCTCAACGTACGTGGCATCCAGTTCCATCCGGAGAGTGTCCTCACCCCTGATGGCAAGAAAATGATACAAAACTGGTTATTTTTATAATTGAAGATTGAAAATTGAAATAATATGGAACAAACAATGAAAGGCTATCTCTTCAGGCTGCTGAACCACGAGGAACTGACTCGTGAAGAAATGAAGACCATCCTGATTGGCATCACCCACTCAGAGTATCCCAATGAACAGATTACCGCCCTGCTCACCTGTCTGCAGATGAGAGGCGTCACCGTCGACGAACTTCTTGGCTTCCGCGATGGTATCTTAGAGACAGGAGTGCCTGCCATCCTTCAGGCAGACCGTTATATCGATGTCGTGGGTACGGGCGGTGACCGTAAGAACACGTTTAACATCTCCACCACGGCCTGTTTCGTGATTGCGGGCGCTGGCTATAAGGTGGCTAAGCACGGCAACTATGCCGCCACCTCTGTATCGGGTGCCTCGAACGTCATCCAGCACCATGGTATCAAGTTCACGGATGATATCGACAAACTGAACCGTTCGCTCAACGAGGCTGGCATCGTCTATCTCCATGCCCAACTCTTCGCCAAGGCGATGAAGTTCGTGGGTCCCATCCGTAAGGCGTTGCAGTTCCCTACCATCTTCAACCTCTTAGGTCCGATTGTCAATCCATCGCAGCCGAAGTGCCAGTTGTTGGGCGTGGCTAATCTCGACCAGATGAGGCTCTACAACAGCGTGTACCAGAAGATCGGTATTGACTATGGTATCGTGAACAGCATCGATGGTTATGATGAGATTTCGTTGACGGGTGACTTCAAGGTAACCACGAACAACTACGAGCGCATCTTCAAACCCAGCGACCTTGGTTTCGCCATTGCCAAGCCCGAAGAACTTGTGGGTGGTGCTACGGAGGAAGAGGCTGCCGAGATCTTCGACGCCGTCTTGGAGAATCGTGCCTTGTCTGCCCAGAAGAATATCGTGCTGGCTAATGCCGGCTTCGGTATCCAGGTGCTGGAGAAGGGGCAGAAGAGCATCGAGGAGTGTATCGAGATTGCCCGTGAGAGCATCGACAGCGGTGCTGCCCTCAGGACCTTCAATAAGTTTGTGGAACTGAATAGTTAGTATCCTCTTCCCCTCCTGACTCAGGAGGGGCTAGGAGTGTCTGAACAATTGAATAGTTATGACTAAGGATATTTTGCAAGAGATTGTATCACATAAGCGTATGGAGGTGGAGCAGAGCAAGCAAGTTCTTCCCCCTGCGGAGTTGCATCGGCGTGTGGAGTCTATCCTTGATTTCAGTACCGCCTCGCTGTCACGGGCACTACGGGAGTCTGCTACGGGCATCATCGCCGAGTTTAAGCGTAAGTCGCCCTCGAAGGGTTGGATTAAGGAGGAAGGACAGGCAGAGGTGATCCCTTTGAGTTATCAGAAGCATGGAGCCGCAGCCCTCTCTATCCTGACGGACGAACACTTCTTCGGCGGCTGCGATGACTTTATAAGCATCGCCCGTCGGAGTGGGGTCAGGATTCCAGTGCTCTACAAGAATTTCGTCATCGACGAGTACCAACTGTTTCAGGCCCGGCTTTGTGGGGCTTCTGCTGTGCTGCTTATCGCAGCCTGCCTGTCGAAGTCACAATGTAAGGCGCTCCAGCAGACGGCTCATGAGATCGGGCTGGAGGTGTTGCTGGAGATGCACGCTGAGGCTGAGTTGGAATATGCCGGACAGGAGCCGGACCTCTGTGGCATCAACAACCGCCACCTCGGTTCGTTTGTCACAGACGTCGACACCTCCTTCCGTCTTGCAGAACTGTTGCCGAAGGAGGCCGTGAAGGTGAGTGAGAGTGGTATCTCCGACCCCGTGACGGTCAAGGCACTCCGCTCAGCAGGCTTCCAGGGCTTCCTCATCGGCGAGAACTTCATGAAGACCCCAGACCCGGGGTTGTCCCTCCACGAATTTATCTCCCAACTATGATCATCAAGGTTTGTGGCATGCGTGAGGCTGAGAACATCCGTGAGGTGGAAAGGCTCGGCATCGACCTGATGGGTTTCATCTTCTGGCCGAAATCGAGTCGTTATGTCAGCAAGTGTCCTGATTATCTGCCACAGCAGGTGAAACGGGTGGGGGTGTTTGTCGATGAAGATCCTGAAGAGGTGAAGCGACTGGCTGACAACTATAGCCTCGACTATATCCAGTTGCACGGCCACGAAACACCAGAAGTAATCTCGTACCTCCGTACCTCCGCATCTCCGCACCCCCGGATGATCAAGGCCTTTAACATCGCCACAGAGGAGGACCTCTCGCAGACACTTCCCTACGAAGGTCTCGCAGACCTCTTCCTCTTCGACACTAAAGGCCAGTCCGTGGGAGGCAACGGGGTGAAGTTCAACTGGGATGTCCTCGATGCCTATCAGGGCTCCACGCCCTTCCTGTTGAGTGGTGGCATCGGCCCTGATGACGCAGCGCAGGTTAATGCCTTCCGTCATCCCAAGTGCATCGGCATCGACCTCAACTCCCGCTTCGAACTTTCTCCAGGCCTCAAAGACATCGCAAAACTAAAAGAATTTATATGTAATCTGAACACAGAGATATAAAGATACAGGGATTAACTATCAAATACTCTGTACCTCAGTGTCTCAGTGTTCCTTAAAAAAATAGAAAAATGAATAAGATTAATTCTCTTTTCGCTAATAGCACAGACCAGAAACTCCTGTCGCTCTATTTCTGTGCTGGCAGTCCGACACTCGAAGGTACTGCCGATGTGATCCTCACCCTCCAGCGTCGCGGCATTGCGATGATCGAGGTGGGTATCCCGTTCAGCGATCCTTTGGCAGACGGTCCTGTCATCCAGAGTGCTGCCACACAGGCCCTGAAGAACGGCATGACCTTGAAGACGCTCTTCTCACAGTTGCAGGCCATCAAGGACCATGTGGAGATTCCCCTCGTGCTGATGGGCTACCTGAACCCCATTCTGCATTACGGTATTGAGGCTTTCTGTCAGTCGTGTGTCGAGGCTGGTGTCAGTGGTGCCATCATCCCTGACCTGCCTTTCGACGACTATCTGAACATCGTCAAGCCTGTGGCCGACAAGTACGACCTGCGCATCATCATGCTGATCACCCCTGAGACCAGTGAGGAGCGCATCCGTTTCATCGACGACCACACCGATGGCTTCATCTATATGGTCAGTTCTGCCTCTATTACGGGCACCCAAAAGAGTTTCGATGAACAAAAGCAGGAGTATTTCCGCCGCATCCATGCCATGAACCTCCGCAACCCTCGCATGATCGGCTTTGGCATTTCCAATGCCCAGACATTGAAGGCTGCCCAGGATAATGCTGCTGGTGCCATCATCGGCTCGAAGTTCGTCACCTTGCTCAACGAGGCAGAAGGTCGCGCAGACGAAGCCCTCGACAGGTTGTTTGAGGCGTTGGGTCAATAAAATCAGTAGAGCAGTAATAGTCCGGCGAAGCCTGCATAGCAGATCATGCGGATGGGGTTGATCTTCAGGTAGCCCGTACCGAAGGCGGTGGCTGCGAAGAGGGCAACGCTGATCCAGAAATGCCAGGGATTCTCCATCGGCGTGGAGAAGTTCTCCTTGTTGCAGAGCAACAGCGTGGCGGCAGCTAGGAGGCCGACAACAGCAGGGCGCAGACCCTTGAAGACTGACTGTACCAGTGGGGTGTTCATGTACTTCATGAACATCTTGCTGATCAGTATCATCAGTATCAGCGAGGGCAGCACCAGGGCGAAGGTGGCTGTAGCGGAACCAAGAATAGCCATTACGTGACCGTAGCCTGCATTCTGGATGGCGGTATAGCCACAGTAGGTAGCGGAGTTGATGCCGATAGGACCAGGGGTCATCTGCGAAATCGCCACGATATCGGTAAACTCTGACGTCGACAGCCAGTGGTGAGTCTCCACCGTCTCATGCTGGATCAGCGACAGCATGCCGTATCCTCCTCCGAATCCGAAGAGGCCAATCTCAAAGAACGTGATAAATAAATATAGAAAGATCATAGTCTGTGTTTTATTCTTCCATAAATATATCCTGCGAAACCAGCCACAATAATAATGTAGATAGGCGATACGCCGAGGGCCCAGATGGCTAGGGCACAGACGACGGGAATCCAGATGGTGAACTTATTCAGTTGTGCCCGTTGCCCTAAGCGGAAGGTGGGCACAGCAATCAGCGCCACCACCGCAGGACGGATGCCCCTGAAGATGGCTGCCACCACCTTGTTATCCTCGAACTGCTTGAAGAAGATGGCGATAGCGAGGATGATGAGAAACGAGGGTAGGGCCGTGCCTAATGCCGTAGCAATGGCTCCGCGTACCTTCCTCAACTTGTAGCCGATGAAGATGGCGATGTTGATGGCAAACACGCCCGGGCAACTCTGGGCGATGGCTATCAGGTCGAGCATCTCCTCCTTCTCCACCCATTTGTGCTTGTTCACCACCACCTCCTCAATGAGCGGAATCATGGCATATCCACCGCCGAGGGTGAAAAGCCCGATGCGGAAGAAGGTCGTAAACGATTCCCAATATAAGTTATTCTGCATATAGAGTATTTATTTCCCCTCCTAAGTTAGGAGGGGTAGGGGTGGTCTGAAGAAGCGCCTGTTCAGACCCCTCCTGGCCACCCCTAACTTAGGGGAGGAATTAGTTACTTTTGAGCCTCGACCCATTTGCGAGCGTTGACGAAGGCCTCTATCCATGGTGTCACCTCGTCGTTACGACGGTTTGCAGGATACCAGGCGTTCTGCCAGGGGAAGAAGGCGCGCTCCAGGTGAGGCATCATGCAGAGGTGACGACCGTCCTCAGAGCAGATGCCTGCCACGTTGTAGTCGGAGCCGTTGGGATTGGCGGGATAGCCTTCGTAGTTGTACTTGGCAATCACGTTGTAACTGCTCTCTGGCTCGGGCAGGTGGAACTTTCCTTCGCCGTGGGCCACCCACAAGCCGAGTTTCGAGCTGCTCAGCGAGCCGAACATCACACTGTTGTTCTGAGGAATGTTCAGACAGATGAACTCGCTCTCGAACTTGTGCGAGTCGTTGTGCAGCATCTTTGCGCCCTTGGCCCCTGTGAGTCCCAGTTCCACCATCAGCTGGCAACCGTTGCAGATACCTAGCGACAGTGTGTCCTTGCGGGCATAGAACTTATCCAGTGCCTCCTTGGCCTTGGGGTTGAAGAGGAAGGCGCCTGCCCATCCCTTTGCCGAGCCGAGCACGTCGCTGTTGGAGAATCCGCCGCAGAAGACGATGAGGTTCACCTCCTCGAGTGTCTCGCGGCCGGTGATGAGGTCGGTCATCATCACGTCCTTCACGTCGAAGCCGGCCAGGTAGAGCATGTAGGCCATCTCGCGCTCGCCGTTGGTGCCCTTCTCACGGATGATGGCAGCCTTGACGCCGCTCTTCTCCCGGCGGTCGGGATTCAGGCCGTACTGGGCGAGCTTGCCGGTGAAGCCCTTGGGGAACTTCATCTCCAGCGGCTGATGCTTGTAGTTGGCGAAGCGCTCTGCAGCCTTGCCGTTGAAGCTCTGCTTGCGGTCGAGGAGGTAAGAGGTCTTATACCATACGTCGCGGAGGGCATCGATGTCGAAGGTGTGGACGGCGGAGGTACCGCCGTCTACGGGATAGACGACTTCTATCTCGCGGGTGTCTTCGACGGGGTAGCCGATCTTGGCGAAGCCGACGCCCATGTCCTCCATGAAGTCCTTGAAGTCCTGCTTGTGCTCGTCGCTCACCTCGATGACTACGCCGGGGTTCTCGGCGAAGAGGGCCTTCACGATGTCGCCGTCGCTGCAGATGTCGTGCAGGTTGATGTGCAGGCCGCCCTTGGTGTTGGCGAAGCACATCTCGAGCAGGGTGGTGATGAGGCCGCCGGCGGAGATGTCGTGTCCCGCCATGATCCAGCCGCGCTTGACGAGTTCCTGGATGGCGTTGAAGGCGTCGCAGAAGTATTCGGGGTTCTTGACGGTCGGCACGTCGTCGCCCACCTTGCCCAGGCTCTGGGCGAAGGCCGAGCCGCCGAGTCGCTGCTCGTCGAAGGAGAAGTCGATATGATAGAGTGAGGCCCTCTTGTCGTTCACGACGACGGGCGATACCACCTTCTTGATGTCTGACACCTCACCGCCGGCCGATACGATGACCGTTCCCGGCGAGATGATTTTCTCGCCGTTGGGATACTGCTGTGAGAGCGAGAGCGAGTCCTTGCCCGTCGGCACGTTGATGTGCAGGTCGCAGCAGAAGTCGGAGAGGGCTTTCACGCCGGCATACAGTCGGGCATCCTCGCCCTCCTGCGAGCGGCAGGGCCACATCCAGTTGGCCGAGAGCGAGATGGAGTCCATGCCGTCGGCCATGGGTGCCCAGACGATGTTCGTCAGGGCCTCGGCCACGGAGAGCACGCTTCCGGCGGCGGGGTCGGCCAGTCCGGCCTGGGGCGCATGTCCCAGCGCGGTGGCGATACCCTTCTCGCCGCGATAGTCGAGGGCCACGACGCCGCAGTCGCTCAGCGGCAACTGTATCTCGCCCTGACACTGCTGGCGGGCGATCTTGCCCGTCACCGAGCGGTCCACCTTGTTCGTCAGCCAGTCCTTGCAGGCCACGGCCTCCAACTGGAGGACGCGCTCGAGATACTCTTCTATCTTATCCTGAGTATAGGTGACATTTTCATAATGACGTTCTACGGTATTGTCGCGCATGACGGTCTTGGGCGAGTGGCCGAACATCTGTGCCACGTCGAGGTCGAAGGGCTTCACGCCGTCGCCCTGCTTGAACGAGAAGTGTGCGTCGCCGGTGGTCTCGCCGACCACGTACAGCGGGGCTCGCTCGCGCTCGGCGATCTTGCGGACGTGGTCGATGTGCTTCTCGTCGATGAGCAGGCCCATGCGCTCCTGACTCTCGTTGGCGATGATCTCCTTCGACGAGAGGGTCTTGTCGCCGATGGGCAGTTTGGTCATGTCGATCTCGCCGCCGCACTCCTCGACGAGCTCCGACAGGCAGTTCAGGTGGCCTGCCGATCCGTGGTCGTGGATGGAGACGACGGGGTTCACCTCCTCCTCGCAGAGGGCGCGCACCAGGTTGTAGGCGCGCTTCTGCATCTCGGGGTTGGCGCGCTGCACGGCGTTCAGCTCGATGCCGTTGCTGTAGCGGCCGGTGTCGACGCTCGACACGGAGCCGCCGCCGAGGCCGATGCGGTAGTTGTCGCCGCCGACGACGACCACCTTGTTGCCCTTCTGGGGCTCTTTCTTCAGGCAGTCGCGCTTTGTGCCGTAGCCCACGCCGCCGGCGAGCATGATCACCTTGTCGTAGGCGTATTTGGTGGGGGCGGTAGGTGAATTAGGGGCGGTAGGTTCCTGGTGCTCGAAGGTGAGCACGGAGCCGCAGATGAGCGGCTGGCCGAACTTGTTTCCGAAGTCGGAGGCGCCGTTGGATGCCTTGATCAGAATCTGCTCCGGCGTCTGATACAGCCACTGGCGCACGGGCAGTATATCCTCCCAGTCTCTCAATGACTCCCCAGCCTTTTCAGTAGTGGGGTCTTCCTTCAGCCTCGGGTAGGCGGTCATGTAGACGGCCGTTCCGGCGATGGGCCATGAGCCGACGCCGCCGCCCATGCGGTCGCGGATCTCTCCGCCCGTTCCCGTGGAGGCGCCGTTGAAGGGCTCCACCGTGGTGGGGAAGTTGTGGGTCTCGGCCTTCAGCGAGATCACGCTCTCGATGTCCTTCACCTCGAACCAGTCGCTCGTCGACTGGTCCTTCGGTGCGAACTGCTCCACGATGGGACCCTGTGCGAAGGCCACATTATCCTTATAGGCAGAGAGAATCTTGTTAGGGTTCTCCTGTGTCGTCTTCTTGATCATCTGGAAGAGGCTCGACTCCATCTCCTGGCCGTCGATGACGAAGGTGCCGCCGAAGATCTTGTGGCGGCAGTGCTCCGAGTTGATCTGGGCGAAGCCGAAGATCTCAGAGTCGGTCAGCGGACGGCCGTTCTGCTTCTCCAGTCCGTGCAGGTATTCGATCTCCTCGGGCGAGAGGGCCAGTCCCTCCTGCTCGTTGTATTCCTCCAGGTTCTCCACGTGCTTGATGGGCTCCGGCTTGATGTTAACCGTAAAGATGTCCTGGTTGAGGCCGTTGTACATGCGCTGCAGCATCTCGTCGTGCTCGGCGTCCTTGTCGGCCACGGGCCAGTACTCCTCGATGCGGCTGATGCCGCCGAGGCCCATGTTCTGGGTGATCTCCACGGCGTTGGTCGACCACGGGGTGACCATTTCGCGGCGCGGGCCTACGAAGTAGCCGTCCAACTGCTCTGCGTCGAGCATGGTGGCCTCGCCGTAAAGCCAGTTCAATTCTTTGATTTCCTGTTCGCTGAGTGCGTGATTCACCTCTGTGGCAATCACTGATTTCTGTGGGGTCTGAAAGAATCGTATCATACCTTATTTGTTATTTGTTTTCAATTTTGACTGCAAAGGTAGTGCAAATCGGGCGAAATACAAAATAAATTAGTATTTATTTATATTCCGTGATGCAGCCTTAAAAAAACAAGGATACTCTTGGCGGTATCAAAAAGAGTTTGTAAATTTGCAGCGGATTGTTATGAAGATAGACTATGGACAGAAGAGAATTTGTGAAGAAAGCCGCAATGGCAGCAGTAGGAGCAACTGTCGTGTCGCCCGTGTCGGCCATGCTGAGTGAGATGACAGGTAAACAGTGCAAGGTGCTGCTGGTCAACGGCAGTCCACGTACAGACGGCAACACATTCTGCTGCTTGAAGGAGATTGAGAGCGAACTGCAGAAGCATGGCGTAGCCTCGGAAATCGTTCAAATCGGACGCAAGCCGGTGCGGATGTGCATCAATTGTGGCGGGTGCAGGGCGGAAGGCGCCTCAGGATGCGTGTTCGACGATGATGCCTGCGCCGTCATCACCCAGAAGATGAAAGAGGCCGATGCCCTCATCGTTGGCACTCCCGTGTATTACGGCCAGCCTAACGGAGGCATCCTCTCGTTGATGCAGCGTATGTTCTTCTCGGCAGGTCGTCTGGTACAGAACAAGCCTGCTGCAGCCCTTGCCGTCTGCAGGCGCGGAGGTGCCACGGCTACGCTCCAGACGATGAACATGATGTTCGAGATGATGAACATACCCGTCGTGACCTCGCAGTACTGGAACATCGCCTACGGAGCAGGCAAGGGCGAGGTGAGACTCGATACCGAGGGCATGCAGACCATGCGCACCCTGGCCACGAACATTGCCTTCCTACTGCAGAAGATTCATGCCGACGGCCAGCCCGCCCCACAGCGTGAGGAGAGGCCACAGTTCATGAATTTCATCAGATAATGAGTCCGATTCACGCCTCGTGCTGATAGGCTCTATAGGGGTATAGTAATGCCTACTATCACTTGTACAAAGCATCTGCACGAGCCGTATCAGACATCTGCACGAACCGTGGAAGGCATCGTTACAAACGCACCCGGGTTACAGACCAGCCTCTAACAGTTGGTCGCAGATGCTCTTCATACCCCTGACTGAGGGGTGGCCGTTCTGTTTCTCAATATCGTGCAGTTCGACGAGTTGTACGTTGTAGTGCTTGCATACCTCGCGCATCGACTCATTGATTGGCTCTCTCAGTTCCGAGTTCAACAGGGAGACGAGTTTGGCCTTGGGATAGCGCTTCTGCAGCATGTCGAGCAGACAGGCCAGCGCAGGACGGAAGTTCTTGCAGTCGTCCTTCGTCCAGTCAGCGTACTGATACTCGCCTATGGGGGAGTTGGCCCAGGCGTCGTTGGTGCCTCCGAACACAAAGATGATGTCAGGATTGCCCAGACTGTCTACACGCGTGATGAAGTTGTTGCGCGAGGCGTCCATTCGTCCGTATCCCGTGCCGCAGATGGTAGTGCCACCCCACGAGTCGTTCTTCTCCAGCACATAGCCTTTGGCCTTGATGTAGAGGTCCCACCAGGTCTGCTCCACATTCGTACAGTCGTTTTTGTCGTTGGGGTAGAACGGTGCGTAATGGGCAGGAATCACTCCCTGAAATGTGGAATAAGAGTCACCCAGGATCGATACTTTCTTTGTCTGCGCTGATACGGAAACTGTCGTCACTGTTATCAGCATAAGGAATAATAATTTCTTCATCATTATCAGTTTTAAATGGTTATCTTGTGCAGAGATATACAATAGAGATGCTCTGACGACTATTTCTTCTTGGCTGTAGCCTTCTTGGCAGGTGCTTTCTTAGCAGACTTCGCGGGGGTGCTCTTTGAACGCACCACGACCGGCTTGGCCGTCGAGACATAGGACTGCTGCTTCATCAGCATCCAGGCGGCCTCGAAGATCTTGTTGCGAAGGTATTCTGGATAGTCGGGGTGGGAGTTAATGAACTTCTCCACGATCAGACGGGCCTCCACGCTCTTGTGGGAGCCGAGCATGGCCTGCAGCCAACTGGTGGGGAAGAAGATGTCGCTGGTCTGCTGTATGTACTGCAGCGATTGCAGGCCGGGCTCGATGAGGGCATTGTTGACTGGCTCGTAGACATCGGAACTAAGTAGTTGAAGGGCCTTGAGTGCCCAAGGCTCCTGCTCGCGGTTCTGGGGGTGCAGCATCTCGTTGAACAGCCTGGTGCGCAGGGCTGGGTCGGGACTGCAGACGCGGCTGATATAGTCGAACTCCCGGCGCTCGTCGTTGGTCTTCAGCCGCTTGCGCTGGGCAGCCAGCACAGGGTGGTAAGTGTCGCCACGGACCGTGGCCAGGCGGTAGGCCATGTTCATGTAGTCCTGTTCACTGAAGAGGGGGTCGTTGTGCTGCTGCCAAATGGAGTAGATCTTGTCGAGCAGTTCGGGCGCGGTGGCATTGGAGCCCAACTTGCGGATGACATACTGCCGGCACTCCTTCGTGCGGTTCTCGCCCAGGAGGTCCATCATGCAGAGTTCGAGTGTTTTGCGCTGTTCTGGTGCGAGGTCGAAGGCAATCTTGAACATGTGGTCGACGGCCGTCGACATAATGAGCGGGTTGCGCTCCTTCATCATGAAGCGGTAGAGTTCGCCGAAGTGTGAGGGCGGTATGCGCCCTAGAAGGTAGTTGTCGTGGACGGTGAGCAGCAGGGCATAGCGGTTCAGATCGTTGCGGGTGGTGATAAGGCGCTTGGGCAGGATGACCGAGTACTCATCGTCGAGGGTGAAGTGGCCGTAGCCCTTGCCGTCGAAGTTGGGGATGATGTAGTTGGGCTTGCCTGTCACCTTGATGGTTGCGACGGCCTCCTTCATGTCGACGTTGATGGTGCGGCTGGTGCCGAGTTCGTAGATGAGGCGTATCTGGAACTTCTGTGGCCAGACGACTCCGCGGTTGTAGGGGTCGCGCTGGGTGATGATGATGTTGTTGTCCTTGTAGGTAGTGTGGATAGTTGGCATGCCCTTCTGCTTGACCCACACGTCGCTGAACTGCCTGACATGGGCCTTGGGGGCTGTCGAGTCGAGGACTGCCACGAGTTCGTCCCACGAGGCATTGCCGAAGAGATGGCTGTGCAGGTACTTCTGTAAGCCAGACTGCATCTCGGGAGCGCCCATCACCTGCTCAAGCATCCGCATCATGACGGGGGCCTTGTCGTAGATGATGTTGTCGTAGAGCAGACTGGCATGTTCCAGATTGGTCAGTTCCTGGGCGATGGGGTGGGTGCCGTCGGTACGGTCGATGGCGATGGCACGGCTCTGGTAGGTCTTGAGGAAGTTCAGGTCGTGGTCTGCGCGTGAGAACGTTCGGCGGGTAATCTTCGAGGCCATGAAGTTGGCGAGTACCTCCTTGGTCCATACATCCTCGAACCACTTCAGTGAGACGAGGTCGCCAAACCACAGGTGGGCCGTCTCGTGGGCGATGAGTTCCAATCGGGCAGCCTTCTCCTCCTGGGTGGCATTCTTCTCAAGGAAGATGCGGCGGTCGTTCATCTGGATGGCTCCCGGGTGCTCCATGCCGCCGAACTGATAGCCCGGCAGCACCACCATGCCATACTCCTTAAAGGGACAGGCGATGCCGGTATAGCCCTCCATCCATTTCAGGGCCTGGGCAGCCTCGTCGGCCACTTGGTCGAGTTGTGCCACCTTGTCGGGGTCGGTCTCGCGGTAGAGAATGCGCATGGGGCGACCGTCGTGGACGGAGGTCTTCTCTTGGAAGTTGCCTGCGACGAAGGAATACAGATAGGTGGGGAGTTGGCAGACGTTGTCGCTGGTCATCGTCTTCCAGCCGTCGGGCACCTTCAGCGTGGTGACGAAGACGGCCCTCAGGTCGGGCTGGTCGAAGCAGGGGAAGGCCGAGCGCGCCATGTCGGGCACGAACAGCGTGTACATATAGTCGCCGTTGCGGTTCAGGGCCTTGTCGCTGGCGATGAATTCCAGCTCTATCTTGTTCTCTCCCTCCCGCATCGCCTCCATGGGCAGGATGATGTGCTCGTTGCGGTAGGTGGCCTTGAAGGGTATGCGTTTGGTCTTGCCTTTCTTCTTCTCTATATGGGCATAGCAGTTGCCGTCGAAATCTCCCAGGAAGTCGAGGATGACATCCTGCGGTGCTTTCAGGTTGAAGGAGATGATGACCTTGCCCTCCACATGCTGACGAAGGTTGGCAGGAATCTCGAACGAGAGGTCGTAGACGATTTTGCTGATGTTGGCCTTTCTGTACTCGGCGAGTTCCTTGGATACGCCCTTGGACAGCATTTGGGCACTCGCACTCTGTGTGTTCAGGCACAGGGCCAGCACAATTAGTAGCAGGATATTTTTCATCGTTGATCGGTTTTTGCATGCAAATTTAATTAAAATATTCTAAACCTCCGCGTTTTTCATGGTTTTTTTGTCACAGTTTAGTAATTTTGTATCATAAAAAACGAAAAACAGCGCTTGATGGTGTTGAAAATCGTGATGGCAGCGCTGGCGCATACCCTCGCCGCAGGTGCCATGACAGAAGATAGTGCGACCGTTCATCGTGTGGAGGTGGAGGCGGTGCCAGGGGTGATCCTGCACACCAATGATTTCCTGAGAGGGAACAATGGTGAGGTACGGACGATGAACCATGCCTTCACGGTGAAGGTGAAATATGCCTTTGCTCCGCCGGTGGGTTCCAGGGAGGCGGCTGTCTATAAGGGTGTCTATCAAGGGGTCGGATTGGCTTATCACGACCTGAATCCGCAACTGGGGCATCCTCTGTCGCTCTTCCTTTTCCAGGGGGCTACCATCAAGACGCTGGCTAGGCGACTCTCCCTCGACTATGAATGGAACTTAGGGCTGGCCTACGGCTGGAAGGCCTACGACGTTGTGGGCCATCCCGACAATCGGGTCATCGGTTCGAAGATGACGGCTCATATCAGCCTGGACTTTTATCTTCGGTATATGCTCTCCAGGAACTGGGACCTGAACCTGGGCGCCTCGATCACCCATTTCAGCAATGGCAATACGGCCATCCCTAACGCAGGACTGAATATCGCAGGCGTCAAGGCCAGCGTGGCGTATTATTTCGGTGGAGGGAGAAATCATTCTGCGGCTGAGTCGGCGGAGGAAGAATCCTCCCTTAAGCCGCCATCCTCCCTGCACCAAAAATGGACCTGGGACCTGACGCTCTATGGCGCTTGGAAACGAAAGGGACTCGATACGGAGACGGGCTCATACGCTATTCCCGGAAAATATGGGGTGGTGGGAGTCAACCTGAACCCGCTTTATCACCTCAATCCCTGGCTGAACGTGGGACCCTCGCTCGACCTGTCCTACGACAGCAGTGCTAACCTAGAGTTTGATATCCCTGCAGGCAGCAAACAGAAGGAGCCCACAAACGAGGATGTCCGCATGGCTCCATGGTATCGGCGGGTGGCATTGGGGTTGTCGGGGCGCGTGGAGTTGGCCATGCCGTATTTCACTATCAACTTTGGTGTAGGCCATAACCTCGTCAATGCCCAGACGGAAGACCTGAAAGGCTTCTACGAGATCCTGGCATTGAAGGTCCATGTCCTGCGGAAGGCCTATGTCCACATTGGATACAGTCTCTACGACTTTTACTATCCCAACAACCTGATGCTTGGCGTGGGCATACATCTATAATAATATGTAATTCGACCGTAAAGGACGGTTTTTTTGAATATAATGGCCTCATGATACCTAAGATTATGTTAAAAGAAAAAAAAACTTTGTCTATTTGTTTTTATGTATACCATATTTTGAGTATCTTTGTAGGCTAGTAGAAAGAACTATTAAGTTGTTTAACATTTAAATGTTTTATTATCAATGATTTATTCTAAAGAAGTAGAAAACATGTGTAGCGTTTGCAAAGGCGCTTATCATGGACCTGCACCTATCCCCGAGGAGGGCAAGTGGGTAGCAGTGAAAGAAATCAAGGAGATCTCTGGCTACACGCACGGAATCGGCTGGTGTGCCCCTCAGCAGGGTGCCTGCAAACTGAGCCTGAACGTGAAGGACGGTATCATCCAGGAGGCTCTTGTCGAGACAATCGGTTGCACGGGTATGACTCACTCTGCCGCCATGGCTTCTGAGATCCTGCCGGGTAAGACCATCCTCGAGGCCCTGAACACAGACCTCGTCTGCGATGCCATCAACACCGCCATGCGCGAACTCTTCCTGCAGATCGTCTACGGTCGTACGCAGAGTGCCTTCTCTGAGGGCGGTCTGGCTATCGGCGCTGGTCTGGAAGACCTGGGTAAGGGTCTCCGTTCACAGACTGGTACACTCTATGGCACCGTTGCCAAGGGTACCCGTTATCTCGAGTTGACCGAGGGTTACATCACCAAGATGTATCTTGATGCCAACAATGAGGTTTGCGGCTACGAGTACGTACACCTCGGCAAGATGATGGAGGCCATCAAGAACGGCATGGATGCCAATGAGGCTATGAAGAAGAACACTGGTTCTTATGGTCGTACGACTGAGGATCAGGGTGCAGTAAAGGCTATTGACCCACGTAAAGAATAAAGGAGGATACGACTATGATTAGAAAAGTACAGTTTGAGAGTCAGGAGCGCCGTATCAACCAGGTTCTTGCTGCTCTGAAAGAGAATGGTATCAACAGTATAGAAGAGGCCAATGAGATTTGTGAGAAGGCAGGCGTTGATCCTTACCAGATGTGTGAGGACACCCAGCGTATCTGCTTTGAGAATGCCAAGTGGGCATACGTCTGCGGTGCTGCCATCGCCATCAAGAAGGGCGTGAAGACGGCTGCCGACGCTGCTGAGGCTATCGGTATCGGTCTGCAGAGTTTCTGCATCCCCGGATCAGTGGCCGACGACCGTAAGGTGGGTGTAGGTCATGGTAACCTCGCCGCCCGTCTGCTCCGCGAGGAGACCGAGTGCTTCGCCTTCCTGGCCGGTCACGAGAGTTTCGCCGCCGCCGAGGGTGCCATCAAGATTGCCGAGATGGCCAACAAGGTGCGCCAGAAGCCCCTCCGCGTCATCCTCAACGGTCTTGGCAAGGACGCTGCCCAGATCATCAGCCGTATCAACGGTTTCACCTATGTACAGACCAAGTTCGACTATTTCACAGGCGACCTGCAGGTGGTGAAGGAAGTGCCTTACGGCAACAACCCCAGCCGTCTGAAGGTGAAGTGCTATGGTGCCGACGATGTCCGTGAGGGTGTGGCTATCCTGTGGAAGGAGAACGTCGATGTCTCCATCACTGGTAACTCTACCAACCCCACCCGCTTCCAGCACCCCGTAGCTGGTACTTACAAGAAGGAGCGCGTGCTCGCTGGCAAGCCTTACTTCTCAGTAGCTTCTGGTGGTGGTACGGGCCGTACCCTGCACCCCGATAACATGGCTGCCGGTCCTGCCTCTTACGGTATGACTGATACCCTGGGCCGTATGCACTCTGACGCTCAGTTCGCAGGTTCTTCTTCAGTGCCTGCTCACGTTGAGATGATGGGCTTCCTGGGTATGGGTAACAACCCGATGGTGGGTGCTACCGTTTCTGTGGCTGTGGCCATTGACCTCGCCCTGAACAAGAAGTAAGTCGTATTCAATACGCTCAATGACGATTGCGCCGGACTGTGCTGAATTCATTTTAGCCCTTCGGTGCAATCATGTTTTAAAGCAGTTCGTATCTTTGCAAGGTCATATGTCTGTCTCGTTATATTGTCGCTGGCTGCATTGTCTGCTGTCTCTGGTCTTCCTGTTGCCCATGCCTATGGCAGCAGATACGGAAGACCGGCAGGATGGGCTGGCAGCCGAGATAGAGCGGCAGACGGCGGCGATGTACCACTATTATAGTACTGACAGTGTGGAGCAGTTCATGGCTGTCACCGACAGTCTGAAGGCGCTCACCCAGAGGAGCGGCGACGAGCGGTTGTTCTATAAGGCATGGAGCAATCAGACCCTTTATATCTTCAGGAAGGTCAGTCGCAGTCAGGGGCTCGACATGGCTAGGCAGGTCAGGGCGTATGCCCAGGAGCATAATAGCAAGTACGGACTGTATTCGTCGACCAGTGCCAGTGCCGTGATGAACGGTATCATGGGTCTCAGCGACCAGAGCGCCAAGGCCCATCGCGAGTGTATTGACTATCTGCATCGCTATTTCCCTGGCGAGAGTGCCGCCCTGCACTATGTGACCCTGGCCAGGATCTATCACAACAGGGGGGACTATGCCACCCAGATAGAACTCTCCGAGAAGGCTCTGAATGAGCCGGACGTCCAGCCAGTCCACGCATTGACAGCCTATAGTTATCTTTGTATCGCCCGCGCCAAAATGATCCGTAAGCCGGCTGACCTTAAAAACTTTAACCGCACTTATGCCGAATACAGAGCCTTTGCCGACAAACATACCGACATCTCCGTCGGCCTGAGGGAGATTGTAGAATTCCATCATGCTGAGGCTAATGGAAAGATGGACGAGGCGCTGACATGGGCTCATAAGATTCCGATGCTTGTGAATAGATACCTGTACCTGTCGGAGGCCTATGAGAAGCGTGGCCAATATGAACAAGCCTATAGAAATCTACAGAAATACCGACAAGTGAACGACTCTGCCAATACGGCGGAGGTGATGAAACAGACATCGGAGTTTGGCGTACAACTCGATGTCATCAGGGCCGAGAACGAGGCCAAGGACCTTCGGTTGGCCAACCAGGAGATGACGCTGGCTCATGAGGCCCGTCTGCATCGCATCGAGATGCTGATGTTCGGCGTGGTGGCCTTGCTCGTCATCGCTTTCTTGTCAATCTATCTTTATCGTCGTCGGCAGCAGATGCTCCAACTGAAAGATGCCTACGACCGTCTAGAGGAGACAACGTCGGCCAAAGAACGATATGAAAGTGAGTTGCGTATTGCCCGCGACATACAAATGGGCATGGTGCCTAATCGCTTCCCGGCCTTCCCTGAGCGGCCGGATATTGATCTCTATGCGACGATGGAGACAGCCAAGGCCGTAGGCGGTGACTTCTACGACTATTTTCTGCGCGAAAACCGTCTCTGCTTCTGTGTTGGAGACGTCTCAGGCAAAGGTGTGCCAGCCTCCATGACGATGGCTGTTGCTGTCAGCCTCTTCAGGACGATCGCTAAAAGCGGATCAACGCCGGCACAGATCGTCACCCGGCTGAATGAGACCCTCTCTGAGGACAACGAAAACGGTAACTTTATTACGCTGTTCGTCGGTGAGATAGACCTGTCGTCGGGACGCTTGGATTTCTGTAATGCCGGGCATAATCCGCCTGTGGTCATCGAAGACCGTCGCGCTACGTTCATGGAGTTGGAGTCAAACGCCCCCGTAGGACTCTGGCCGGAGATGACGTTTGTGGAGGAGTATGTGCCTGACGTCAGAGGAAAGCAGTTGCTGATCTATACTGACGGTGTGACCGAGGCCGAGAATGCGCGCCAGGAGCAGTTTAGCGAGGAGCGTCTGCTGTCGGTGCTGACGGAGAATAATCATGGCGATGCCTGTTCTACCCTGCAGGGTGTTCAGCAGGCAATTCGTCGTCACGTCGATGGTGCAGAGCCCAGCGACGATATGACTATGTTGTGTGTTTCCATTTCAAACCCTACAATCACGATGAGAAAAGAACTGACTATTAAGAATCGAGTGGCCGAACTAGAGCGCGTCAGAGATTTTGTTGACGACATCGGGCACTCGCTGAACCTTGCCGAAGAACTGCTGATGAACCTGCAGTTGGTGATGGAGGAGATGGTGAGTAATGTCATTTTCTATGCCCACCCGGAGGGCTCGGATGCTGACATCAGCCTGAGTGCCGAGAGTGACAGTCGCGAACTCACCTTCGTGCTGTCAGACCATGGCCCGGAGTTCGATCCAACTTTAAGGGATGATCCTGATATCAACCTGCCTCCCGATCAGCGTGAGATTGGCGGAATGGGTATCTTCATCGTGAAGAACTTGATGAACGAGGTGACCTATCAGCGACTGGAAGGGCGCAATCTGCTTACAATGAAGAAAATAATCAATAAAGGCTGATATGACAAAGATATTAGAGCATGATGGCAAGACCATCATCCAGACAGAAAAGCGTATCGACACCATCAATGCCCCGCAGTTTGAACGTGACATCAGCGAGGTGCTTGCTCAGAGGGGTGTCAACGTGGAGTTGGACTGTGCAGAACTGACCTATATGTCGAGTAGCGGACTACGTATCATTCAGAAGTTGATGCGGGCTATTGTGGCCAACAACGGCACGTTTAAGATGACCAATGTGATCCCCGAGGTCTATAAGGTCCTTGCGATGACGGGCTTCACCAAGTTTATCAAAGTGGAGCAGCAGACATCGTGAGCCTGCGCTCGCAGGGAACCCAGAACCAGAAGGTGGAACCCTTGCCTGCACCTTCACTGATGACGCCGATTTCGCCGCCTATACGTTCCACGATAGACTTGCTGATGGCTAGGCCCATGCCTGTGCCCTGCACAAACTCGTCGAGTTTGACGAAGCGGTCGAATACAACCCCCTGATTCTCCAGTGAAATACCGGAACCAGTGTCTTCACAGTAGCAGTAAAGTCCGTGGCGCTCATACCGGTATCCTACTTTAATATGTCCTTTGCTGGTGAACTTCACGGCATTGGTGACAAAATTGGTAAGCACTTGTTGCACGCGTCCTGCATCAAGCGTGGTATACATGTGCTCGTAAGGATTGTCTTCTATGAACTCTACGTCGCTGTTCTGGATGCGTTGTGCCAGCGTCATGCAGATATCATAGAACTCCTTGGCGAAATCGATGTCCTTAGGATTGATGGTGATGGTACCGTCGGTGATGCTGGAGGCGTCGATGATGTCGTCGATAAGCCGTTGAAGCATGTCGCTGGAGTTACGGATGATGTGAACGTACTTGCTGCGTTCGGGAGCGTCAGCCATGGCTTCAAGGATGCTGGTGAAACCTACGATGGCATTCAGAGGTGTGCGTAACTCATGGGTCATCGAGGCCATAAAGGCACTCTTCTTCTTGACGCTCTCCTCTGCAAGCCTGGTCTTCTCGACGAGTTGTTGCCTGGTATTCGAGATGGCGGTGATGTCGGACATAATGCCGTCGTGACCTATGATATCGTCATTCTGGTTGAATACGGGATTGAAGGTGATGCTGAACACTTGGTCTGGTTCTCCTTTGACAGGATTGGGCAGATGGATGACCCTCGTGCGAGGCGTTCTTGTAGTTGTGTCGTAGAGGATGTCCATTGTTGACTTGCGGTCTTCTTCGGACAGGGTGCGCTGGAAGCGCGAGAAACTGTAGGTGTGCTCTGGTTTGTCGGGGGTGCGGAAGAAAGTGATCTGCTCTTGTTCGACGTCGCTGTGCATGAGGTAGCGCTCGCTGTTGGCAAGCAGGTACTCAAGTTGCTCGTGCTGTCGCCTGATGTCGTTATGGGTCTCCACAAGTTTCTTGCGCAGGCGGTGTACTTCGTTGTCGTTCAACCTGTCATCGGAGACATCGAAGGCTGTACAGAGGTAGTTGGCTATTTCGCCTTCGGCATTGAAGAGTGGCTGTATGTTCGCCTCTATATATTTGTCGATGCCGTATTCTGGATATTCCATGTGCTGGCAGAAGAACACGTCGTCGCGCGATTCCTTGGAATAGGCTCCTCTGAAGAGCGGAGTGTCAAACATGCTGACATTCTCCCAGAAGCGCTGTGAGTCGTTGTTGTTGGTCATGCCACAGAGTTCCTTCATGGCATCGTTCAGGGCGATGAGATAGCCGTTCTTGTCATAGAAAGCCATGGCTACGAAGGGGATGTTTGACAGTACCTCATACTTATGGACCAAGTCTCGTGCCGCCTGGTCTTCCTCCATTTCATGTGTCACGTCGTGGATGGCATTGACGATATAGGCTGGCTGCCCGTCACTATTCAGTTCACAGATGGCGTGGCCGTTGAAGTTGAGCCAGTTGGGATTGTCCTCCGTGCCTGCGTTCCATCGCTTGTTCAGTTCAAAGGATCGCTCTCGCCCTTCGAGCAGGGCGCGGGTCTTCTGGATGAACTCCTGTCGCTGGTCGGGATGTATGCGGCCGGTGAACTCTTTGAGGGTCATTCCGCTGTCTGGCAGCACGTGTCCATATCGGTTGTCAAAGCGGTCATGGGCGATATCATACTCCATGATGATGAAGTTGCCCATGTGGAGAGCCTGTATCATCATCTCGTTCAGGTCGCTGGAGGCGCGCATGGCATTGACGACGTGGCGGCGTGCCAGCCGGCTGAAGAAGTAGAGGATGCCTGCCACAATCAGGATGGCTATGGTGATGTATATCCACGAGTAGTCTATCTCTTCCTCAATGCGCTCGGGGTGCAGCCAGCGGTCTTGTATGATGGCGATATCGCCACGTTGCTTCAGACGTGAGTACTGGTCGTCGATCTGTTCGATCAGTTGCCTGTCGCGACCTACGACATGCACCTCTGAGATGGGGATACCGACGTCGTTGAGGGTGATGCCGTCCAGGTTGAGTTCCTTGATCTTCCACTTGAGTGGCTCTTCGCCCCATACATAGTATTTATAGTCGCCATTGAGCACGCCCATCAGTGCCACCTTGGGGGTCTGGAATTCCATGAAACTGGTGTTCACCGAGTCGCCGTCCATGAAATAGGATGCCGAGTAGTCGCTCGGCTTGAACACTGCTCCCTCACGTTCCAACTGCTTCAGCGAAATCGTCTGTGTGGAGTCTGATTTAGTAGCCACGCGCACTCGATTATAATTAATGATGTTGTCTGAAACGATATAAGGCTCTCTGCGGTAACGCTTGGCGTTGGCAATGACAATATCGGCATCGCCACGCTCGAAGGTCCTCAGGGCGATGCTCCATTCCTTCATCACGAACTTGATGGGGATGCCCAACTCCTTGGCAACAGCCTTCATGACATCGATGTTGGAGCCTGCGGGCTCGCCCTTGTCGTTCAGGAACTCGTATGGGGGCTTGTCCCAGTCGCAAACCATCACCACAGGGCGCTGCTCGTTGTATTTGCTGCTGAGCGACTGTGCGGCTGCGTATATGAATGGCACACAGAGACACCAGGAAACAACTATCAATCTTTTCATAGGGCTAAATCAGTTTCTTACGTTTGATCAGGGAGGCATGGCAGGGCAGCATGATGTAGACAGTAGTACCGGAGCCGAGTTCTGAACTGGCTTCGATGGTACCGCCCATCTGGGTGACCAGTTCCTTGGTGATGGCCAGGCCCAGTCCCTTGGCATCGGGAGAGGCAGCCATGCTTTCCTTGTCGTTGATACGTTTCAGAATATGAGCGGGCATGCCTTCGCCCGTGTCGTCGATGGATACGATGAGACGGCGGCCGATGTAGTCGTAGCGGGCTCTGACCACACCACTCATGGTGAACTTTGCTGCATTGGCTGCGAGTTGGCCGATGGCATGGCCAAGGTTCTCGGCATCTATATCTACGACGAGTTGTTCGTAGGGACTTTCCACGATGTAGCGTGTATCGGCATTCTGGTATCTCGCCCAGCCTTCGTTGCATTGCGACTCGAACAGTTCGGCAAAGTTTAGGGGTCGTTTCACGATCTCTACCATCCTGGCCTGAAGGCGTGACAAGTAGAGGATGTTGTCAATCAGGTGGAGCAGGTAATCAGAATTCTTGAGAATGCTGCTGGTGAGTTCCGGCTCGTTGGGAGTGGCAGCATCGGGGTTGAACTGTTCTACATAACTGACGACGGTGCTCATGGGTGTCCGGATTTCCTGCACCATGTTCTTCATGAAGCGGTTCTTCGTGTTCTCCACTTCCTGTACCTTGGCGGTCTGGAGGTCTAGTTGACGGCTCACATCGCGCAGTTCACTACGGTCGCGTAGCAGCCCGAGGTATTCCACTACGTTGCCGTTCTGGTCGTGGATGGGCATGAGGCAGAACTCGATGGCGAGTTGCTCAGGGCGTGGGGAGGTCAGGGCGCGCAGGGGTCGGAGGGTGGTGAGGATGGCAGCCTTCACGCCTTTATCCTCGTGGGCATCCATGAGGTTGAGCATACGCATGGCGAGGTTCTTTGACGTGTCGTCGACGAGTGTCATGCAACGTGTCTGTGTCATCGTGTGCTGTACTTCGCCTACGCTGCGGTGAATAGTCAGCGTATGGGTGTCTGGGGAGTAGGTGGCAAGGCGCACATCGCTCTCGTGGAGTACTTTGTCGATGTGGGCGTTATATTGTTGCAGCACAGCCTGAACGGCATCCAACTGGTGCTGTTCAGTGGAGTGCTGCTCGATGCCGAATACCGAGTCTGTGATGTCGCGCATAATGGCGAAGATGCCGAAGAGGGCGCCCGTATCGTCATGGACAGTCATCAGGCGGTATTCTATACAGAGATTGTCCGTGCGGTGGATGCTCTTTATGCAGGGATGAGATGAACTGGTAGGATCGGTCGGGTCGGTATGTGGAGCAGAGTTGGTGTGGAGTTGGGAGGCATAGTAGCCGTCGGTCTCCTCAAGGGAGAGTGAGCCGATGTCGATGAGGTCGCTCAGGTGTGGGCGTTCAGCGATGATCTCGTCTTCCTCGCACTGGAAGATCTCGCAGGCCTTGGGGTTGATATTCACCAACCTGCCATCCTTGTCGAAGAGCATGATGCCGATGACGGGGGTATAGAAGATCGACCAGTATCTGAGTGTGCGCTCTTCGTCGAGCCGCTGCTGGTCGCGGTCGTGGGTCACGTCTTTCTTGGTGCCTATGATCTGTGTGGCATGACCATTCTTATCGCGGCTGAGCACGGAGAGCACGATGATATAGTCTCGCCATTCCTGATCGAGTTCTGTATCCTTGGCCTTCAGGTTGATGGTGATCTCCTGCTCATGTCCGTTGCCTTCTGGCTTACTGGCGGCAAGTTCGTCGAGAGCGTTCTTCAGCAGGAGGAAGTCTTCGGGGCGGTAGCGCTGGGCAAAGTCGGAGGTGGAGTAGATGTAGGCTATCTGGCCGTTCTCGTTGCGCCATGCGAACTGATTGGCCTGTATGTCGTAGGTCCACATGTGAACCTGGCTTGTCTGGAGTACGAGTGAGAGGCGGCGATTGCGCTTGCTGTTCAGACGGGCGAGGCGGAAACTCTGCACACGGTAACTGATGAGATAGACCAGCGCGATGAGAAGCAGCAGTCCGGCAGCGATGAGGGCGTACACGATCCAGGGTGACATGCCCGGATGCTGTCGGTCGGGGTAGAACCACTTGTCTTGCAGAGGCTTGATCTTCTCGGTGATATTGAGGTTGGTCAGTTCATCGTCGAGCAGGTCGAGCAGGTGCTGGTCGTTCGACATGAACTTGTATTCGCCGTGGGGCATGTTGACTGGCGTCAACTCGAGGTTGTCGATGAGGTAGCGGCGCATGAGCCATTTCAGCGTGAGGGTGTTGTAGACGATTTGTCCTTCCTCTCTGGCGCTGACTAACTGGATTACCTCGCGGATGTCCTTCACGGGGCGGGCGTTGGCCTGCCAACCGTAGTCGATCATCAGGTGGTGACAGAGGGAACTGTCGCTGACGATGACTGAGACGCCCGGCTTTCCTAAGTCGCGGAAGGCCTTGATCTCGATAGGTTTCGACTTGGGGGTGACGACACTTTGGGTGAACAGCGTCACAGCATGCTTGCTGTAGGAACCGTACTCATCGTGGAAGCCTACGGCTAGTCCGAGCATCAGGTCTGAGCGGCCGCTCTTCAGATCGTGGAAGGCTTCTTCGGCAGGTCTGAGCCGGATGACGTAGGGGATGTCGAGTTCGTCCATCATCAGGCGTATCAGGTCGATGTTATAGCCCTCGGGCTCGCCGTTATCGTTGAGATAGGCGTAGGGCCACAGATCCCATACGTCCTCATACACCAGCGGGTGGGCTTCGGTATATTCGCGGTGCTGGGGTGTCTGGAGGGTCGTGCTGTCAGCCTGTGCCGCCAGACTGAGGGATGAAAGAGTGAGGATGGAGAGGGTGAAGATCCACTTCAACGGATTTGATATCGTCATGCTGCTATCTCGACTGCTCATGATCTGATTTTTGCCTTAGATAATGTTTCGGCTGCAAATATACTCATTTTTTCGCAATAATACTTGTGTCATTGTCATTTTTTTGCTACTTTTGCAACGGATTTATATAATGAACGCGAAAATGAAGAACTTTTCCATACGTGAGGTGTGTGCCAGGAAGGCCGTGCGGTGGGGATTGCTCGCCGTCATCCTGTTGTCGATCATCGCTGCAGGCATTGTCTGGCACAGGGCAGACGCACGGCGGCAGGCCATGGCCATAGCAGGACAGCAGGTCGACACGATGGCACTGCGCATCACCAACTGTCTAGGTATCATAGAGCAGGCCACCCACGATATGGAGCCTGTCATCACGGCCAACTTGCAGCCCGACTCGCTGCTGGTCTATACGCGACGGGTGGTAGAGCGACATCCTGACATCAAAGGATGCTCCATCACGATGGAACCAGACTTTTTCAAGACGCTGGGCCACAATTTCTCGGCCTACTCCGTGCGTGAGGGCGACTCGATTGTTACGGTGATAGAAGGCGACTACGACTATTACAGCAAGGAGTGGTATTACTATCCTCGGGAGGAGGGTAAGCCGGTGTGGGTTGATCCTTACGACGACTTCAATGCGGGGACCCTCTCGAGCACGGAGTTGATTGCCTCGTATTCCGTGCCCCTTTACGACACGGCCCGCAAAATCGTTGGTGTCATTGCCACCGATATCGCCCTGCCAACGCTGGCGAAGGTCGTGGCTGGTTCCACGCCTTTCCCCGGTGCCTACTGGATGGTGACAGGCAAGAAGGGCAACTATCTGGTTTATCCTGACAAGGAACGACTCGTCTATCATACGATCTTCGACGGCGTGAATCCACGCTTTCAACCAGACATTATCAAGTTGGGTCGTGATATGATCGACGGTCATTATGGGTATTCGTCTGTCGACTTCGATGGAGAGAAGTGCCTGGTGTTCTATCGTCCGCTGAAGCAGGCCGGATGGAGCATCGCCCTGATCTGCCCAGAGCGCCACATGTGAAGAAAAACCTGTCGGGATGGCACATACATTCATTCCGATGCCTTCCATCACTCGTTCTGATGCCTTCCATACCCCTATGGGAGGCATTCCTTATTGTCGTGGAAAGCATCTCCATCACTCGTGGAAGGCATCATAACGGCCCGTGGAAGGCATCCCTATAAACGGACCCCTCGTTTTGCTATGCCGAGATGGCAAAACGGTTGCTCAGATCTCGAAGTCGAGGCAGGAGCGCTGGACGGTATAGGGGCGCACCTTGCCATTGGCGACGGCGACGTGCTCGGGATGGACGGCGTAGCCCTTCAGGGCCTCTTCGCTCTCGAGGGTGCTGTCGAGCATCACGTCGGCATTGGATGATGCCAGACGTCCGTCGATATGGACTTTCACGTCGAGGAGCCCAGGCACTTTGCCCACGAGTCCTTCCAAACCTTCCTTGATACCTGCCTTGACGGCCTGCTTCTCCGCTTCGGAGAGTTCTGGATTCAGAGTCCAGAGAATGATGTGCTTAACCATAACTGAATTGCTTTTATAATATATTATATAATATGTGATGATTGTATGATGTGGTCAAAGTCGCTGGGCAGTTCGAAATGCATCTTCCTGCCTGTTATAGGATGGACGAAACTGATGGCCTGGGCCTGAAGATACAGACGGTCGGCCTTTGTGCCGTATAGTTCATCACCCAAGATGGGGCAGCCAAGGCCTGACTCATGGGCACAGTGTATACGGAGTTGGTGGGTGCGGCCCGTATGGGGCCAAAGGGCTAATAAAGTGAAGAGTGAAGATTGAAGAGTGAAGCGTTCGACCTTTGGTCGCTTGCTATCGAAGGGACGCAAGAATTGGCTGCCGCCTTCGAAGGTGCGAAGGATGCGGTACTCTGTGATGGCCCGCTTGCCGTGTTCAAGGTCGACCACCTGGCGCGGACGGTTCATGGGGTCGCTGAGCAGGGGCAGGTCGATGATGCCGTGCTCCTGCTGTGGGATGCCCTCCACAATAGCGAGGTATTTCTTCTTTACGGTGTGCTCAGTGAATTGCTTCTGTAGTGACTGATAGGCCTCGCTGGTCTTCGCAATGAGGATGATGCCTGATGTCCACATGTCGAGGCGGTGGACGGGCTGGGAGCCGGGCCACCGCTGATGTGCCCAGATGGCGACGGAGTAGTCTTCCGTGCGGCCAGGGACACTCAGCATACCTGAGGGCTTGTTGAGTACTGCCATCGTCTCGTCTTCCCATACCACTTGTGCACTCATGTGCGGAAAGCCCGCTTCGTCAGGGCTGGGGTCAACATCGAGCCCCTGCAGCATCCAAGTGAGAATAGGCTTGCATTTCCCTCGGCAGGCAGGGTAGAACTGCCCGTGGTGGCGGATGTCACTCTTTGGCGACGGGCCCCACCAGAACTCTGCCATGCAGAGGGGCTTCAGACCGTGCTTGTAGGCGTATTGCAAAAGTTTGGGAGCGCAGCAGTCGCCCGTGCCGCCAGGGGGGAGGGGAAATCTCCTGCGAATGCGGGGGGAGTAGTAGTCCTGCCACACGTCGACAAGGTCTTTGGTCTCGCCTCGGGCATTGAGGAACTGGTACTGATGGAAGAGCCAGAGTTGGAGGTCCTGGGACATTTGTCTGGAAGCCGGGGGAACGGGGGTACGGAGGTTCGGCGGCGCGAGATTACCATCTGCCTCAGGAGAACCCTCGTACCCCCGAACCTCCGTACCCTCGTACTCCCGAAGAAACTCCGATATTTCACGCTCGCGGATCTTGAAATAGCCATTAGGATCTTGGGCATCGAAGACGGGCGGAACGAAATATGGCCAGTCGTTGCGCCCTTCGAGCAGACCGGAGTAAGCTGCCAGAAAAGAAAGGGGGAAGTCTTTGCTGTTGTTCAGACCACCCCGCCCTTCTGGCACCCCTCCTGACTCAGGAGGGGAAACCACCAGCACACCGAACATCTTGCCTTCTGTAGGATGGATGCGCTCGATTTCCCGCTTCACTTCTTCGGCAGCGAGGATGCATAGTGGATGAGGCTCATAACAGAACGGATAGGTGAACCGCTCCGGCTTGGGAATATCAGATGATAGTTGATGCAACCTCATGAGCAATCTCTTACCTCTTATCTCTCACCTCTCGCCTCTAATATATCCAGGCATTTCTCCACGGGGATGCCCTTGTTCCTGTCAGGGGTGTCCTTATAACGGTCTATCATGCGGAACACAGTGTCCATGGCTGTACGGGTGCTGGTCTTGAGAGACTGTCCGTTGAGTAGGTGGCCGATAAGTACGGCAGAGAAGATGTCGCCAGTGCCGTGGAAGAGGCCGGGAATCTCGTGATACTCCAGATGGAAGTAACTGCCGTCGTAGTGGTTGTAGCCTGCTACGGCATTCTGCCCGTCAATCTTGCAACTCGTGATCAGTGCAGACTTGCAGCCGATAGTCCTCAGTTTATCGAGCAGTCCCTTTGTCTCTTCCCAGGTAATACCCTCCATGTGGATGGGACTGTCGGTGAGATAGCATGCCTCTGTATAGTTGGGGAAGGTGAGATGGGCTACGCTGACCATCTCACGCATCAGTTCCACCTGCCGTCTGGTCATGCCGTTGTACAGCCGTCCGCCATCGCCGAGGATGGGATCCACAAATACGGTCGTTCCCAGTGCGCCCTGCTCCTTGCAGTAGCCTGCCACCAGCCGCGCCTGCTCGTCGCTGAACATCAGGCCAGTACAGACAGCGTCGAACGAGAAGCCGAGTTCTTTCCATACAGGGAGTGTGCCACGGATGTAGTCCGTCGTGTCCTGGATATTGAACTTACCGTAGTCGAGTGTGTTCGACACCAGTGCCGTCGGCAGGCTGTAGGTGGGAATGCCCAGATAGGACAAGATGGGTAACATGGCTACCATACCTACTTTGCTGTAGCCCACTACATCGTTGATAAGCAAGATCTGTTTCATGAGCCTTCTGTCATTGGTTTTCTGTGAGTGGATCCTCGTTCTCATGGAGTTTCCGTACGAGGTTGACCTTGGTGACGATGTTGTAGTAGCCGTTGACAAAGAGTCCTACCTTCCTGAGGTTGGCGATGTCGTTGGCGGTGAGGGCAATCCTGTAGTGGGTGGCATCCCTGCCCACAGCCGCACAGCCCCACTTGTTCAGTTCGTTATAGTTGCCCTCCAGGGTCATGTCGGTGCCGCTGTAGATGGTCTTGAACAGCCAGTAGGTACGATCGATATCGTTCCTGTCGGTGGTGAATATGAATTCTATCTTGTCGCCTTCCACGGCATTCATGAAGTGTTCCGGCTGAACGACGAAGCCGTTCTCCCAGTTACCGAAATGGCATTCTCCCTCCCAGATAGGACGGATGTCCCAGTTGTTGGCAACAGGAGTCAGGCGGACATTCTTGATGGTTATGGTTGTGGGCTCGGTAGTCTGGAAGATCACCTCACTGACATTCCTGACATCCAGACCGTCAAAGAAACAAGTCAGAGAGGTGATGCCCGTACGGCCCCATATCTTGATCTTTTCAGAAATGAGTACCTGTGTCTCCACCTTCGTGGGCTCGGCGAACTCGAAGGTAATCGACTCGTAAGGCGTCCAGTCTATGGGCAGATTGCGTTCTTTGATGATGCCCACCAGTCCACCATAGGCAGAGGCGTTGTAGGTGATGCTTCCATCATCATTGTGCGTGAAACTCTCATAAATATTATAGGTAGCCTTGAATTTGGAGGTGATATTGTACTTATCATCTTGGGCTTCCTGTCTGCATGCCGTCAGGAATACTGCCGCCATCAACATCAGCATGATCTTCTTCATCGTTCTGTCATTTGTCGCTGCAAAGATAATGTTTTTTTTAGACATATGAACAAAAGAAACAAAAAATAATATGTACTTATGTTCTTATGTCTAAAAATATGTATAACTTTGCACCCAATTATGACGACATCAATCCAGGCACTTCAGCAACAGCGGCTGTTGCTCCAGATGGAATATGCAGCCGAGAAGGATACCTTCCGCAAGCAGACCGAAGAGATGGGTCTGCAGCGGAAAGTGAAACGGGGTGATACCTGGTATCCGCTGAAAATGGGGAAGAGTTATTATAACTCGCTGAACCAACTCGTCGTCGAGGTGTTCCGTCAGGGGGATGACGATGAGATAGAGCATAATTTCGAGTACGGCAGGCCGGTGGCATTCTTTACTTGTCTGAGTGATCTGAGGAATCTGAATCATTCTTCAAAGATCAAATACTTCAATTTCACAGGCACCGTCAGTTATGTCGATGGCGACCGTATGGTGGTGTCTGTGCCTGACAACGGCCAACTCATTGATGTGCAAGGGGCTGAGAATGTAGGCATTCAGTTGTTCTTCGACGAGACAAGTTATAAGACGATGTTTGAGGCTCTCGACCGTGTGATACGGGCCAAAGGACGTCTGGGCTACCTCCGCGACTTGTTCTATTCTCATCAGCCTGCAGAGACATTCTCCTTCGCACCCATGCATTTCTCCTATCTGAATCGTACGCAGGAGGATGCTGTCAACAAAGTGCTCCAGGCGAAGGATGTAGCCATAGTCCATGGCCCTCCAGGTACGGGCAAGACGACCACTCTCGTTGAGGCTATCTATGAGACGCTGCGACGTGAGAACCAAGTGCTCGTCTGTGCGCAGAGCAATATGGCTGTGGACTGGATCTCAGAGAAACTTGTTGACCGCGGTATCAACGTATTGCGTATTGGTAATCCGACTCGTGTCAACGACAAGATGCTTTCCTTTACCTATGAACGACGATTTGAGGCCCATCCTGACTACGAATTGCTGTGGGCCATCCGAAAGGCCATCCGAGACCTCCGGACCCACCGCAAGCGAGGCGACGAGAAATACCACCAGAAACTTGAACGCCTGAAAGAACGTGCCACAGAACTCGAGATACGCATCAATGCCCAACTCTTTGGCGAGGCCCGTGTCATTGCCAGCACCCTTGTAGGCAGCAGCAGTCGGCTGCTTGAAGGGCAGAAGTTCGGTACATTGTTTATCGACGAGGCGGCGCAGGCGCTGGAGGCAGCCTGCTGGATTCCCATCCGCAGAGTGTCGAGAGTGATTCTTGCTGGTGACCACTGCCAGTTGCCGCCAACAGTGAAGAGTTACGCTGCCATGAAGGCTGGCTTGGGTAAGACGCTGATGGAGCGCATCGTCGATAACCATCCCGAGGCCGTCACCCTGTTGAAGATGCAATACCGTATGAATGAGGAGATTATGCGTTTCTCCAGCGATTGGTTCTATGGTAATCAGGTGGAGAGTGCTCCTGAAGTGAAGTATCGGAGCATCCTCGACCTCGATATCCCGATGACGTGGGTGGATACCTCGGAATTCAGAGGTGAGAGGTTAGATGTAAGAGGTGAGAGAATACCTCTCACTTCTTTTACAGAAGAATTCGTAGGGGAGAGTTTCGGGCGTATCAATAAGGCCGAGGCAGAACTCACCCTGCTCGTCCTCGAGCAGTATTTCCAGAAGATAGGCAAGCAGCGAATCCTTGACGAGCGGCTTGACGTGGGCATCATTTCCCCCTATCGTGCTCAGGTGCAGTATCTGCGGCGCCTTTTTAAGAAAAAAGAGTTCTTCAAGCCCTATCGTAGTCTTATTAGTGTCAATACCGTCGACGGCTTTCAAGGACAGGAGCGCGACATCATCCTCATCTCCCTTGTACGTGCCAACGAAGAAGGGCAGATAGGCTTTCTCCGTGACCTTCGCCGAATGAATGTCGCCATTACCCGTGCCCGGATGAAACTGATTATTCTCGGCGATGCCTCCACAATGACCCGTCATCCTTTCTACAAGCGCCTCTACGACTATATAGAGGCTCTATGATTGCCATTTAACTCCTTTTAACGCCCTTTGCTACTTTTACTCCTCAAATCTTTGTACCTTTGCAGCGTTTAGTATTTGGGAACAATGGTTGAGATAAAACAAGTAACCACGAAGAAAGAACTCAGCGCTTTTGTGCAGTTCTATTACGACCTGTACCGCGACAACGATTGTGCCGTGCCTTTTCTCTACTTTGACGAGATGGACACGCTTGACCGTCAGAAGAATCCTTCATTTGACTATTGTGAGGCAGACTATTTCCTGGCCTATCAGGACGGCAAGGTGGTAGGGCGTATTGCTGCCATCATCAATCATCATGCCAACGAGCGTTGGAATACGCTTCAGGTACGCTTTGGGTGGTTCGACTTTATTGACGATCCGGAAGTGTCTGATGCCCTGTTGAAGGCTGTCGAAGGCTGGGGGCGTGAGCGTGGCATGACAGAGATGGTCGGCCCTATGGGATTTATTGATACCGATCGTGAAGGTATGCTCGTCGAAGGTTTCGAAAAACTCGCATCCATGTATATCAACTACAATCAGTCCTACTATCCAGAGCATATTCAGCGCTTTGGAGGGTTTGAGAAGTCGAATGACTGGGTAGAGGCGAGGGTGCGTGTCCCGGAGGTGGTGCCAGACAAGTTTGCTAAGGTGACGGAGATGGTGCGTCGTCGTTATAATCTGCGTGCTCATAAGTTCAGTCGTCATGAACTGATGAATGAAGGAAAGGCGCATGAGATCTTCGAGGTGCTCAATGCTACTTACAAGGATCTCTATGGCTTCTGCCAACTGTCAGACCGACAGATAGACAAACTCGTGAGAGACTACATCAAGATTGCTGACCTGAATCTTGTCACTGGCGTTGTCGATGGCAACGCGAATGATAAACTGGTGGGCTTCGGCATCACTTTCCCCTCGTTTTCGCGAGCCTTGCAGAAGACACACGACGGGCGGCTCTTCCCGTTCGGCTGGTGGCACTTGTTGAAGATTCTCAAATGGCACAAGACGGATGTGGTCGACCTTTTGCTCATCGGCGTGCTGCCAGAATACAGGGCCAAGGGTGCCAACGGGCTTATCTTCGATGATCTTATCCGCTGGTTCCAGCGCTATGGCTTCAAGTGGGCAGAGACGGGGCCGATGATGGAGACCAACGATGGTGTACTCTCCCAGTGGCAGTATCTCGACTCAAAGATTCATCGCCGCCACCGCTGTTTCAAGAAAAATTTGTAATATGATGGATAGTATGACTTGGGAGTTTGTGCTCCGTATTTTTATTGCAGCCCTCTTGGGAGGTGCTATTGGACTGGAACGAGAGTATAGGGCTAAGGAAGCAGGATTCCGGACGCATTTCCTGGTGGCTCTGGGTTCGGCCTTGTTTATGATTGTGTCTGCCTATGGCTTCGAAGGGGCTATGCATACGCCAGAACATCGTTGGGATGTGTCGCGTGTTGCTGCCCAGGTCGTTTCGGGTATTGGTTTTATCGGCGCTGGAACGATCATCTTTCAGAAGAACGAGAATGCAGTACGTGGTTTGACAACGGCTGCCGGATTATGGGTGACCGCTGCAATCGGACTTGCTTGCGGTGGCGGACTCTATATCCTTTCCGCTGCTTCCACGTTCCTTGTACTTGTCGGACTTGAGGCGTTTAACTTTATCCTTCACAAGTTCGATAAGCATCGCGGAGTATAGGTGACAGGCTCAATTAGCAGTTTATATAAGCCCATGCGTTGTGCATGGGCTTTTAAATTTTATTATAAATCCTAAGAAGGTTTAAACAATTAGTTTGCTAAAAGTATCTGATATTTTATGAAAAGTAACATTTTTAGTATTTGATACGTTTTGGAAAATTATAGGTTACAAAATATAAAGTGATTCAGTTAAATTTATAATACCTTTGCATCCAAGATGCGGACGAATGGCTGTGTGAACAGTAGTTCTGGCGCTATGAAGATAGAATGTAAAGTGTAATCAGCTAATCATTTTTATATAACAATTATCTTACTAATTAATTTAATTATGTGGAATTTTAAATCACTACAAAAGCCGTTAGTGTTTCTGTTCCTGCTCTGTTTGTTCCCACTGGGAGCGTTGGCTCAGGGCACCGTTACTGGAACAGTAAATGATGAAGCAGGTGAACCGATCATCGGTGCCAGTGTGCAAGTACAGGGTACCAAGACTGGCGCAATCACCGACTTTAATGGTAACTTCAGTGTTCAGGCAGGTTCTAATGCCACACTGGTTATCTCGTACATTGGCTACACCTCCGCCACTGTGAAGGTGAATGGTCGTAACAACATCACCGTCGTGCTGAAGGAAGACGCCCAGACGCTGAACGATGTGGTGGTCATTGGTTATGGTGTTCAGAAAAAGAGCGACCTGACTGGTGCCGTTGCATCTGTGAAGGGTGATGAGATTAAGAATTTGTCGACGACAGATGCTGCTGCTGCTATGCAGGGTAAGGTTTCTGGTGTGCAGATCATCAATACCTCTGGTGATCCAACTGCTGGAGCCAGCATTCGTGTTCGTGGTTATTCTTCGAACTCCGGTAGCCTCGGCCCGCTGATCATCGTTGATGGTTTGAAGGTTGACGGTATTCAGTATCTGGATCCTACTCTGATTGAGTCTATGGAGGTGTTAAAGGATGGTGCTTCTGCTGCTATCTATGGTGCACAGGCCGGTAATGGTGTCGTGCTCATCACCACCAAAAACGGTAAGAAGGGTACTGCTCACGTAACCTATAACCTTAAGGCTGCAAGCCAGAGCCTGGGTAAGAAGGCAGAACTCTTCCATGCTGCTGACTATATCGAATATCACAAGTATCTGGGTGACATGAGCGATAAAGAGTTAGAGGATAACGCTTATAAGCAGGGCTTTGTCGACACCGACTGGTACGATGAGGTGTTTGAGAGCAGTTGGAGCCTCCAGCACAATCTCACTGTTGAGGGTGGTAACGACAAGGGCCGTTTCCTCGCAGGTCTTGGCATTGTTAATAACGATGGTATGGTTAAGGGAGACAAAGATACCTATAAGCGTTTCACTGGTCAGATCAATGCTGAGTACAAGTTCTTCAAGTGGTTGAGCGTACAGAGCAATACCTCTATTGAGAAGTATAAGACGAAGTCTCTGGGTAAGGGTTACGGCTCTTTCCTGAACGCTGTGGTTTCTATCGACCCGCTGACACCTGCCTACATTTATGATCCTGCAGATTTCGGTCAGAGCGTGGAAGCACAGTGGGATAATGGTAAGAATACCGGACATGTGCTGCTGCCTCCCGCCTATACTGAAGAGAACCCTGTATGGTATGGAACTTCTAAGTATATGGAGGAAGCAACTGGTAACCCGCTGGCACAGCGTGACCGTTCTATGGGCTACAACGAAGGTGTCAACGTCCGCGGATCATTCGCAGCCAATCTGATGCCGTTTGATTTCCTGACCATTACCTCTCGTCTGGGCTATCGCATTGCACAGAGTAACGGTCACAACTATTCTGAGCCGTATTTCCTGTCTTCTATGGCCAAGAGCGAGACCTATTCTATCTCTGCCAATACCAATGCAAGTCTCTACTATCAGTGGGAGAACTTTGCCAACTTCAACAAGCAGTTCGGTAAGCACAATGTAGGCGCTATGATTGGTATGTCATATACCAAGAACCATTGGGACAATACTAGCGTATCTTCTTCTGATGCAAATATGATTCTGAGAGCTAAGCACGCTCCCAACTTCCGTTACATCGACTGTCTGAATGACAATGGTAAGTCTCACCTCACTGTAGGCAATAGGCCGGGTGATGCCACAGAACTTTCATACTTTGGTCGTCTGTCTTACTCTTACGATGATCGTTATTTCATCCAGGCTAACTTCCGTGCTGATGCCTTTGACTCTTCGAAGTTGTCAAAGGACAATCGTTGGGGCTATTTCCCCTCTGTATCTGCTGGTTGGACCATCAGCAACGAGAAGTTCTTCAAGGAAAATATCAGCACAAGTGCTATATCCTTCCTGAAACTCCGTGGATCTTGGGGTCGTAACGGTAACGTGAACATCCTGAGGGATTATCAGTATAACGCTTCCATCGGCCTTGGTGGTTACTACTATTTCACAGACGAAACGGCATCTGGCGACCATGCTACTGAAGTTGCTAAGCCTTCTGGTGTCTCTAACCCCGATCTGACTTGGGAGACCTCTGAGCAGTGGGATGCCGGCCTCGATGCCCGCTTCCTCGACAACCGCCTGTCATTGACCATCGACTGGTATCGTAAGGTAACTAAGGATCTTCTGATAAGCATTAAGCCTTATCCTGAACTCGGCTTCAGTTCTCAGACCGTGAACTCTGGTGAGGTGCTGAATACTGGTTTTGATATTGAGTTAGGCTGGCGCGACCATGTGGGGGACTTCAAGTACAGCATTAATGCTAACTTCTCACCCCTGAAGAATGAGGTTCAGAAGGTGAACTCTATGTTGCCTCGTTATTCTCAGGGTGGTATCAGCGGTTTCAACCAGAAACTGTCTTCTACCTTCGAGGCTGGTCACACGATTTGGTACTTCCGTGGATATCAGTATGCAGGTGTAAATACAGAGAATGGCCGTCCGCAGTATGTTGCTAAGGATGGTAGCCTCACAGATGCTCCTGGTGAAGAAGATATGGTAGACCTCGGTTCTGGTATTCCTAAGTTCACCTATGGTGTGACTCTGAACTTAGAGTGGAAAGGCTTCGATCTTACCGTGTTCGGTACTGGTGCTTCTGGCAACAAAATCTACAACTTGATGATGTCTGCCGACCGTCCCCGTGTGAATGGTCTTGACTATTACTGGAAGAACTCATCAAGACAGAACGAGGATGGCAGTTGGAATTTTGGCAAATATCCCGATATGAAGGCTGTTGCTTCAGACTGGGTATTCTTCAGTTCTACTGCTAACATCTTCAGCGGTTCTTACTTCAAGTTCAAGCAGATTCAGTTGGGTTATACGATTCCTCAGAACATCACGAAGAAGTTCTTGGTTAGCAACCTGCGTCTCTCTGTATCACTTGACGACTACTTCACGATTACCAGTTATCCTGGTGCTGATCCTGAGACCTCTTCTTTCGACAATGGTGCTTCTCGTGGTTGGGATAACGGTAACTACCCGACTTCTAAGAAACTTGTCTTTGGTCTTAACGTAACATTCTAATAAAGGTAAAATATAAATATATGAAAAAGATATTATTTTCAATGCTTGCACTTGCTGCTGGCGGCGCAGCATTAACCTCATGTGAGGACAAGCTCGACATTCCGCAGAAGGCTAGTCTTACCACTGAAACCTTCTATCAGACGGATGACGATGCAGAACAGGCTTTGGCAGCAGCCTACGAAGGCTTCCAGGTCAATACCGTGGGTCGTGTTGATGGTGGTCCTGGTATCTATACCCCTTACAGGGCTATGAACTGCGAACCAGGTGATGATGTATGCTATGGTAGTGAGTATTATGGTGACCATGAGTGGGGTGGATCTCTCAACGAGTTCCGTTTCCTCCACACGCCTGAGGCTATCTACCATCACTATAGAGGACTTTATCTCTCTATCTATCCTGACAACCTCGTTATCGAGTATTTCGGAAACAAGGCTGATGCTACTGATTATCAGAAGCAGGCTGTTGCTGAGGCTCGTGTGCTTCGTGCATACAACTATTTCCTGCTCGCCTTCTACTGGGGAACACCTCCCTTCGTAGATCACCTACTTGATGCCAGCGTTATCCCCGTCAAGAGTGATGACGAGAATTCGCCTGAGGGTTCTCCGAAGTCACAGCAGGAGTATTTCCGCTGGGTGGGCGACCAGTGTATGCTGGCTGCTGACAATCTGCCTGAGCGTCAGTCTACTGCTGACAAGGAAGGTGCTTATCGTGTGACCAAGGGCTTTGCTTGGGCTATGGCTGGTAAGGCTTACATGTTTGCCGGTGATTATGCCAAGGCTAAGGACTGCCTGAAGAAGGTGATCGACTCTGGCAAGTATGCTCTCGTTCCTGGCAGTGAGTTCATGGATCAGTTCCATATCCAGGGTGATGGTAGCCCTGAGAAGGTGTTCGAGGTGAACTTCCGTTACAATGCTGCTGCAGGCGAGTGGTCTGACGGTAGTGGTTATGGCTGGAATGTCCATAGCACATGGATGGAGCCCAACTCTATGCAGATCCGTTCCGATAAGTTCAAGAAGCCACCATTGCAGTCTTATACTGGCAATGTCCAGGGCTGGGGTTCTATTGGTGTTCCTGAGTGGTTTGGTGAAGCATTCGCTTTGAACGACAATGGTCATAAGAATCCTAGAGGAGAGAAGGGCGAATATCAGTCTGACCGTTTCAGGGCTACACTCGCTCACATCGATGACCTGATCTACGGTGAAACTGGTATTGAAGCCATTGATAAGTATTACAGCAAACTTCCTGGTATGTCTCATGCTGATAAGGTGAAGAATTCCAATATTGGTATCAAAGCCGGTCGTAAGGGTCACTATGGTCAGTCCTTCTTCATTCCTATCAAGCACGTCATCCGTGCTGGTGATGCTGAAGAGTCTACTGGTACTTGGAGTTCTGGTCACCGTCTGAACAATATTATCATCATGCGTTATGCCGAAGTGTTGCTCAACTATGCTGAGTGCTGTGCTCGTACGAATGATAATGCAACTGCTAAGACTTATGTCAACATGATTCAGGAGCGCGCTGGTTCTAAGACCATCAGCGACAATGTGGATCTGGAGACCGTGAAGAAGGAGAGGTGCTGGGAGTTGTGGTTCGAAGGTTGCCGTTATATGGACCTCATGCGCTGGTATAAGCAGGGCGACACAGACAACTTTACGAAGGAAGGTATGGAGCACCTGAAGAACGCAGGTAAGAGGACTCCTAACCTCTGCGACAAACTGTCTGAGAAGCCGTCTGATATTGAGGGTGTTGATCCTAACGATGTCGTTTGGGAGTTTGGCGACGAGAAGAGCAGCCGTTTCTTCATCTTCCACACTCATCCTGCTCAGGATGCTGGCTTCGAGGTAGGTTGGCAGGAGAAGCATAAACTCTTCCCCTATCCGCAGGAGATCAAGGAGATGAACCCGAACCTCAGACAGGAGGGTTGGGACTACTAAACGAGATAGTAGTTAGTTCAAAACATTGTTTTGATAATTTTATAAGGTGCCGCGTCTTGAAGACGTGGCACTTTTTTTTTCTGTCAAAAACATACATACTATCACTTTTCATTATAACTATCTGACTTTTAGTGGCTTATATTGAGTGATACTTTGTTTAAAAGTATCACTGTCTATCACTTTTTGCGAATTCTTTTAACATAATTGCCAAGCCTGATACCATGTCTATGTATCTATGAACATTGGGAGTGAAATAAGAAATGCAGACTGTGGATTGACGAGATATTGACTACTAAAGTAAAACAACTTGTTTTACTATGATGGAAGGCATCTTTATACACTGAAGAAATGCCACTTTACAAAGTAAAACAAGTTGTTTTACTTAAGCAAAAAGGCAGTGATACTTTCAATTTATCTGTCACTATGCCTAATATGTTTGTTTTCAATATGTTAAAGCAAAAAGTGATACTTTTCTCAAAAATGATCATTTTTTTTTGGAGTAATTATCAGCATTCATTTTACAATCTAATATGAAAACTGATTATTTATAAAATTATTTACTCTTCGTCGTTTGATGATTTCGTCGCTATGTCATCCTGTTCATGCATGTGCCTGTTAGTTTAAGTGGGAACATGCCGCTGCCAGCCTGCTTGTCCTTGTAGGCCGCAGGATTTAGTCCTATACCATATATTTAAACGCTGTGACAGCCCTGAAGGGCGAGATAGATCCAGACTACATCTTATTAGATATGACGGCCGGAATGGCCTTAAAACGGCCAACAGGCCGTTTAGAATGGGTTCATGTAAACCCTACTGGTGTAGGCTGTATTTCATGAGATAGAGATAAAAGAAATGGTGTGCCCCGAAGGACACACCATTGAAAGTGTTATGTAATTGTTTAAATTACTTCTGGATGAACTTCTTGCCGTTCTTGATGACAACGCCCTTATAAGAAGCGTTCACCTTCTGACCAGCGAGGTTGTAGGTAGCACCGTCAGCCTTATCAGCCTTCTTCACAGACTTGATGGCAGTACCATTCTTGTTGATAACCTTCACATTCTTTACGATGGTAGTTCCTGCAAAGTCACCGCACTGGAAGAGAACGAAGCCATTGCCTTTTCCTTCTTCGTCTGCTACATTGTAAGCATAACCATCAAAATCAACAGTTACTTCTTGGAAGTCACCAGTAGCGACAACGTCGGTGGTGTACTGGTCACGGCCAGCCCAGTTACCCATATTGATCTGCAGTGTGCCATCGCTGGGGAACTTAGCCGTTATTACAACTGCGTAATCATTGTCCTCCTCAAGAAGCAGGCCATCCATAACCTGTACCTGAGGCTGCCAGAGTTCACCAGTCTGTGAACCAACGGTAATTTCCATACCATCAGCACCAGCCTTAGCCTCACCAGCCTGGCCATCAGCATACTGGATGAAGTACCACTCAGGAATCTCAGCACCAGCCCAATCTTTCTCAGCAACAACAGCCTCGCCAGGCACAGGCTCTTCACCACCCTCTTCGTCCATGTCGAAGACCTGAACTTTCTTCACGATTGAAGTACCAGCAAAGTCACCGCACTGGAAGAGTACAAAGCCATTGCCTTTTCCTTCTTCGTCTGCAACATTGTAAGCATAACCTTCGAAGTCTACCTCAACCTCTTGGAAGTCGCCAGTAGCGGTAACGTCGGTGGTGTACTGGTCACGGCCAGCCCAGTTACCCATGTTAATCTGCAGTGTACCATCGCTGGGGAACTTAGCGGTGACAACAACCTTGTAATTGTGATCCTCCTCAAGAAGCAGGCCATCCATAACCTGTACCTGAGGCTGCCAGAGTTCACCAGTCTGTGAACCAACAGTAATTTCCATACCCTCAGCACCAGCCTTAGCCTCACCAGCCTGACCATCAGCATATTGGATAAAGTACCACTCAGGAACTTCCTGGCCAGCCCAGTCCTTCTCAGCAACGAGCTTCTGAGCGTTCGCACCAACGGCCATAAGAGCCATTGCAACTAAAGTAAATAACTTTTTCATAAGCGAATTTTAATTTGTTAGTTAATGAATAATGTTAATTATAAAGATAAAAATCTCTTTCTTGTCGAAATACGATGCAAAGATAAGGTAATAATCTGAATTAGGATTTCTTTTTTAGTTAAAAAACGTTTCAATCAGTTAATTTCTTCCTTTTGGTTACATTTGATGAGTATAAATGAAACAAATGATAAAGTAAGCAAATTAAAATGACGCCCCAATATCAAGTTTTTATCCTTTCGTGCAGTATTTACGGGGAAAATATATAACTTTGCAGCAAATTATAAATCATTCAATGAAAAGAGTTATACCATTTCTACCATGGATCGGAGCCTTGTTGCTTGTCGCCTTTGCGCTGCTCGCATACGAGTCTGACCTGCTATGGAAAGTCCAGCAGTACAACCTGTTCCTCGACACCTCGCTCTTCTTCAGTCAGAAGATGGTGGTGCCAGGAGGCTTCCTTTCCTATGTCAGTTGTTATTTCACCCAGTTTTTCTTCCATCCCTGGCTGGGTGTGCTGATACTGTGCGGCTGTTGGCTGCTGCTGATGTGGCTCACCAAGCGCACGTTCCGCATTGCCGACAGTTGGGCAGTCCTGGCGCTGATACCTGTGGCCACACTGGTAGTGGCAGACATGTGCCTGGGCTACTGGCACTACTTTATGAAACTGAGCGGCTATTTCTTTGTAGCCACCATTGGCTCGATGGCTGTCGTTGCTTTGCTATGGGCCTTCAGGGCATTGCCCGCCAGACTCCGCATTGTCTGGGTGGTGCTGACTGCGGCCGTGGGCTATCCGCTGTTGGGAGCCTACGCCCTCGCTGCTGTTCTGCTCATGGGCATCTGGACGTGGCGCCTCTCTGACAACCGCGCTCAGAATACCATTGTGGCAGTCGTCGCCCTGCTGGCCATCATCGCAGTGCCTTTGTTCTGCTATCGCTATGTGTATTACCAGACCAACTTCGACGATCTGTGGACGACAGCCCTTCCTACCTTCCTTGTCATAGAGACCTTTCCGCTTTACTATATACCTTATTATATATTAGGGGCTTTCTTCCTGCTGATGGTTGTCTTCTATCAGAAGACGCTGACCTCCAAGCCCTTGAAGTCTCTTTACAGATGGAGTCTGCAGGGTATACTGATAGTGGCCCTGATAGGTGGTGTGTGGCACTTTTGGTATAAGGACGCCAACTTCCATCATGAGTTGGCCATGCAGCACGGTATTGAAAATACAGACTGGGAAGGCGTGATTCTCGAGAGCCAGCAGGTGGAAGAAGAGCCCACTCGCCCTATCGTGCTGATGCGTAACATTGCTCTCTCGAGACTCGGCCGGCAACTTGATGAGATGTACAATTACCCTCGTGGAACCGTCAGGGCCAATACACCTCTGAGGGTCAGTATGCTCTATCATATCTTCGGCCGTATGATATACTATCAGTATGGTCTGCTCAACGACTGCCACCGTATCTGTCTTGAGGACGGCGTGGAATACGGCTGGCGCGTGGAACTGCTGGAGTACATGGCCCGCTGTTCTCTGCTGAATGGTGAGACGCAGGCGGCAAAGAAATGTCTGAATCTGCTTCGTCATACGATGTATCACGGGAAATGGGCAGACGCCATGCAGCAACTGATCGACCACCCCAAGCAGATCGCCGAGGCACGTGAGACGGGTCCCATCACTCACATGCTGCATTACAATAACGCGCTGGGCTCCGACGGTGGGAGTGTGGAGAAATATCTGATGTCGGAACTTGCGCGTCAGAACTCCGACGACCCCTATTTCCAGGAGCAGGCCGTACTTGGAGCACTCTGGATGAAAGACTCTAAACAGTTCATGTCGCGTTTTAGCCATTATGTGCGTCTGCATCCTCATGATCCCATGCCGCGTATCTTCCAGGAGGGATTTTATCTCTTTGGGAAGATGGAGAACATACCCGATATCGACAAGTATCCATTTGACAAGAGTGTCAAGCAGACCTATGCTGCCTTTATGAAGGAGGCTGCGAAGTACGATAACCAGAGTGCGGAGAATGGACGTACGGCTCTCTGGCCGTTCTTTGGTCATACCTACTTCTACGAATACTTCTATATGAAATACTCTAAATAGTTCATAGTTAAGAATCAGGAGATGATGAGCAAGATATTCATACACCCTCTGTCAGGGTTATTATTGATGAGTTTTAGTTTATTGTTCAGTGCATGCTCGCAGCAGTTGCCGTCAGACTTCACCCAGTCAGACGCATTGCCGAAGATATACCCTGACTACGTGGATGTCACTGTTCCCGTCAATATCGCACCGCTGAGTTTCGAGATGGATGGTCAGTGTGAGGAGATGGCCGTGCGCTATGCCTTCGGCGATGAGGAGATCGTCTGCAGAGGTGACAAGGCACAGCCCGATATCGATGACTGGAAGCGACTCACTGCAGCCGCCAAGGGCAAGGCTGTACAGGTAGAAACTTATGCCCTTCAGGCAGGTCAGTGGACTCGTTTCAAGCCATTTAATATCTATGTGTCGCCCGACTCCATTGATGCCTACATCAGTTATCGACTGATTCACCCTTCATATGTCTCTTATGAAGAACTGACCATCAGCCAGCGCAGTCTGGAGAACTACGACGAGAGCGTCATCTACGACAACATCCTTTGTACGGAGGGTACTAAGGGACAATGTATCAACTGCCACAACTATCAGCAGTATAACCCTGAACGTATGCAGTTCCATGCCCGTCAGAATCATGGCGGTACCGTCATTGCCTATGACGGAAAGGTTCGCAAAATCAATATGAGCAACGACTCTATCCTCTCTGCTGGTGTCTATCCTGCCTGGCATCCAGAGTTGCCGCTGATAGTCTATTCTACAAACACGACGCGCCAGAACTTTCATGTCACAGACCCTAACAAGGTGGAGGTCTATGACACCGCCAGCGACTTGATAGCCTACGATGTGATGAAGAACGAGGCGACAAACATTGAGAAAGACCCCAGCGAACTCGAAGTGTTCCCCTTCTGGGCTCCAGACGGCAGGTCTGTATACTACTGCAGTGCGCGTTTTGAATACCCTGACACTGTCACCAATAAAGACATATATTTGCTCCGATATTCCAATAAGGTGTTCTACAACATCTATCGCAAGTCGTTCGATGCAGCCACGATGCAGTTCGGCCCCCGTGAACTTGTCTTTGCTGCCGACACGTTAGGCAAGAGTGCCACCCTGCCGCGTATCTCGCCAGATGGCCGCTACCTCATGTTTGCCTTGGCGAAGTACGGGGTGTTCCACATCTGGCACCGCGATGCCGACTTGTGGATGATAGATCTTAAGACGGGTGAGGCTCGTCCTGCTGAAGAACTGAACTCGCCGGATACGGAGAGTTATCACTCGTGGTCCAGCAATGGCCGTTGGGTCGTGTTCAGCAGCCGCAGGGACGATGGCAACTTCACGCGTCCCTTTATCGCTCATATCGATGAGAACGGAAAAGGCACAAAGCCTTTTGAGTTGCCTTGTGCCGATCCCGACTATCATCGTCAGTTCATGAAGAGTTATAATGTCCCTGAGTTCATGCGTGGGCCTGTCACCATCAAGCCTCAAGACTTTGCCGATGTGCTCAAGGGCGACGGCGAACCTGTGAAGTACGTTCAGAAACTCAGCCGATAATAAAGAGGTGCCACAGAATCTGCGGCACCTCTTTATTTGATGACATAGACGAAACCTCCTCGTGGTCGGCAGGTGACCGTTGCGGGCAACTTAGAGACAGATGGGACAATCTGCCACTGACGCTCTCCGGCATCGAGGAAGGCGGATATCTTTAGAGGTGAGTGGTGAGCGGTAAGAGGTGAGAGAATACCTTCTGTAGGCAGGGCGAGTTCCTTCTCTTCATCCGTGCCGTTGATACCTGCGATATACCAGGTGCTGCCACTGCGGCGAGCCAGAACGGCACTCTCTCCAGGATATCCGCTCACGAAGCGGGTCTCATCCCACACGGATGGCAGATGACTCAGGAAGTCCAGCACTTCCTGAGGCTGCGCCAAGTAACTTTCGGGTTTGTCTGCAAGGTGTTGCAGACCGCTCTCAAAGAGCACGGTGAGGGCGAGTTCGTGGGCATGGGTGGTGATATGCGGATGCTGCGAGTCGCTGAAGGCACAGGGGGTATAGTCCATGGGGCCGATGACGTTTCGTGTGAAGGGTAGGGTGGCATTGTGCGAGGCGGCCTTTGCCGTGAAGGTGGGCACGTTGTTATACCACTCTGCTCCATAGACCCCCTCCGTACTCATCAGGTTCGGCCATGTGCGCTGCCAGCCACGAGGGATGGTGGCTCCGTGGAAGTTCGCCAGCAGATGATGGCGGGATGCACTCTCCAGCAAGTCCAGACAATAGTCCATGTTCATCTGATTGTCGCCAGAGAAGAAATCAATCTTCACGCCTGCGACACCAAGTTTCTCACACCAGGCGAACTCCTTCTCCCTATCCTCAGGCTTGTTCAGACGGTATTTGGGTGTTGGGGCACCGTCTACCCAGCCTACGCTGGAGTTATACCAGATCATGGGCCTGACACCCTTCGACTTGGCGTAGGCGATGGCATCCTCGATGGTCTTACCCTCATTACTCTGCAGTTCGCTCATCTGATCCCATTCGGCATCAATCAGCACGTAGGGCAGATGGAGCGTGGCGGCCATATCCACATATTTCTTAATGATATTGTAGTCGTTGGAGCCGTGGTTGTAGGCCCAGTAGATCCACGATACCACGCCTGGCTGTATCCAACTCGTGTCCTCTATCTGGCTGGGGTTGCTGACGTCTGTAATGAGCGTCGACTCCACGATATCAGCGAGACTTCCGATGATAGCCACGCGCCAGGGGCTGTGGAAAGGTGATAAGGAGGAAAGGTGTGAAGGTGAAGCGTTGTTTTCCAAACGTTCCGCAGGCACGACCTTGTAGAGTTCTTTGTCATTATAGAGGCAGGACGCACTCTGTCCGCGCTCGATATTGGCCTCGGAGAGGAGTACGAACACACCGTCATGAGGTTCCAGCAGGGCAGGGTAGCCCCAACGGTTGTTATAGCCCTCTTCACTCTTCGAGATGCCGCTGAACGACGGCACGGGCTTCACCTTGTAGGTCGTCGACAGCGGGAAGAATCCTTCGTAAGAGTCTGTCCACTGCTGCATCCAGCGGCGTGTGCCCTCTGGGATGCGGAAGACGGTGGGGTCGTTGCCTGTCCATGCCCCGGGGTAGTCATAGCGGAAGGCGATGCCGTCGTTATAGAGTCGCAACACCATCTTGATGCCCTCTCCCAGCGTAGCCACATATTCGTTGCCCTCGTTGGTACAGACAAGCCGTTTGCCTGTCAGCATCTGATAATTAGAGGTAAGAGGTAAGGGGTGAGAGGTGAGAGATATGATGTTGGGTTCCTCGATGGTGAGTACGGGTGTACCACTGTGGCAGACGATCATCTGCCCATTGGAGGTGGTCACCGTCAATCGGCCATTAGGAGAGGAAATCTGCTGAGCCGTTGCGAACAGCGAACTCAGCAGACAAATGAGGGTGGTAGTTAAATGCTTCATATTACTTCAGGCTGGAGAATATCTTATTCTTCTCGATGGTCCACTTGTCGCGCTTCGAGATGCCGCAGTCCTTGCCCACGAACATCTTCTTGGCCTCTTGGGAACCCTTCAGTTGCCAGTCGAGCCAAGCCAGCGCCACTACCGTGAACTCACCGCCATGAGGTTCGCGATAGGTGCCGCCATGTCCGACAGGGAAATTGGTGGCGACGGCAGGCACGTGGTCGATGCGGTGGAAGTCGTCCATACCGTTTTCGTAGGCGATATCGGTCTCGCCGCCTAATATATATATAATAGGTGTATGGATCTCCTTCAGTTTCTCCTTCGGCGGCATGGGCATGCCACCCACGGCCTGCGAGGCATTCTGCTGGTTGAAGAGTCCGCTGTTGCAGATCATCAGGGCCTTGATACGGGGATCGGCGCAGTTGAAGAGGGTCTGCAGACCACCACACGACATACCAGCCACGCAGATGTTCTTCACGTCTATCTTATTATAATAAGGTGAAGCGGGATCGGCATTCTGGGCGATGATCCAGTCCATGCTCTCAATCTGCTGTTCTGTGCGTGACATCGGGCCACGATACCACTCGTCGATCATGGGGATGATGCCCGTGGCAAGGACGATATAGCCCTGTGAGGCAATCTCGTTGAGGAAGTTCATGTGTTCCCAGGGGGAGTTGGAACAGGCACCATTGCCCCATACGAGTACGGGCAGGGGCTTCTGGGCACTGAATGGGGTGAGGTCCTGCGGCACGAAGATGGTATGCTCAGGAAGGCTCTTCTCCTCCTTCATGACGGCCTTGTACTGACCCGTACCACCCTGTTCGATGATACGTGAACGGTTGGTACGGACTTCATTGAGGAAGTTCACCATCTTCTGTAGGTTCTCCTCTGTGTACATGGCCGGACCTCCGTGACTACCATCGGCAGGGAATGTGGCCTCTGTCTTCACACCAGCAGCCTTCAGCAGTTCAAAGAACTTCTTACCCTGACAGTTAGGCACGACGTTGTCCTTGTCGCCGTGGAAGATGATGACGGGCGGGTCGTTGGGATCGACATAATAGGTGGCGCTCAGGCTGAGGTATTTATCTGGCTCTTTGGCGAGTTTCGAGTTCAGGATGACGTCCTCGGGCGAGTTCTCACCCATCTTCATACCCTCGCAGCAGTCCATGGCGGTAAGGTCTACAGGACCGCTCCAGTCGCAGGCTGCATTTACCGCGCTGCTCTCCTTGAGGTAGTTGCCCACCTCACCTTCGAGGTCGATGTCGACGGTGCCGACCTTCGTCTGCTTCAGGCCGCTGGTGGTGGCAGCGGTAGAGGCGAGATGGCCTCCGGAAGAGAAGCCGCTGGTGGCGATGAACTGGGTGTCGAACTTATACTTTTCCGCCTCGCCACGTACGAAACGGATGACGGCACGGATGTCGTGGATCTGGGCGGGCCACTTGGCATCCATGCTCGAACGGTGGTTCGGACATACCACGGCATAGCCAGCCTCCAGCAGCGACTTCACGATGGTGCCGAGGTCAGCAGCGCCCTTGCTGCTGTTACTGAACCATGCACTGCCGTAGATGTGGATCACTACAGGATACTTGTCTTTCTCCTGCTTGGGCAGGTAGATGTCGCAGGTGTGGAAGGCCTGGTCGTCACCGGCATAGTTCACATCCTTCCACTCCTGGGAGGTGGGAAGGTCTACTTTAGGGGCCTGAAATCCTCCGAAGCCGCCTGCAGGCTGTGCCATGCCCCATGAGGCCACGCACAGCAGGATAGATGATAATAATGTTCGTTTCATAACTAATATACTTTTAAACTAATATACTCAAAAACTATTTCTTGACCATCTTCTTTCCGTTGACGATATAGATGCCGTGCGGCAGGGCTTCCCACTGTCTCTTTGTGCCGACCTTGATGCCCTGAAGTGAATAAACGGCATCATCGGCAGCCCTGTTGCTCTTCACGGCAGTGATGGCAGTTGCCCCCTTGGGAACGCACAGGGAGAAGTAGGCGGGATCCTCATACTTGGCAGGAGCTGCATCGTGCAGATAGAGTCCCGTGCCGATATTCTTCAGTGTGAAGCCCTTTCCTTCCACATACAGGATCTCCCAGACGGCACCGTCCTTGATGTCCTGTCCGTCCTGACCGTTCAGCCCGAGGATGAAGCTGCACCAGCCGTCGGTCGGCTGGGAGTTCAGGTAACCAGGATTGCCCCAGATGCTGTACTCCATGCCGTTGAGTTGGATGAGACGGAGCAGGTAAGTGTTATCCGACAGTTGCTCGGCACGGAACATACAACCTACGATACCCTGATTGTCCAGCACCTTGTCTGCCTCTTCATAGCCCAGGTTCTGATTGTCGATACCATAGAACATCTTGTTGTCTGCAGTGCCGATGATATAGAAGTCCTGTGTCGTGAGCAGGTCGGCACTCGTCAGGTCGGTGAAGCCTGCGGGCTCCCCTGCGGTGATATTGAGCGTGATGGTGTGCTTAGTACCGAAGAAGTCGGTAAACACGGCTGTGACCGTACCCGTGGAACCTTCTTCGCCGAGTCGGATTTTTCCGTCGGTGATGGTGTAGTCCGTGCTGGAGAACGTCGCCTCGGTGGTGAGGTCCTCACGGTGCTTGTCGGCGAAGATGCCGGTAAGCTTCAGTTTCAACAGACTGCCGCTCTTTGCTGTGAGATCTTTCTCGAAGGCTGTCGGTGTGAAGAAGTTCTTCAGGTTCTCCGGCATCATATAGTCGGCATTGGCCTTCGTCTCCTGTCCAGCGGTTTGTAGTGCCGCAAAGGCATAGCGCTTGCCGAAGATGCGGTAACCGAGAGCGGAGAAATGCCAGGCGTCCGTTCCGTTGCCGGGGATGTTCTCCGAGCTGACGACATGGGCTGTCGGAATCACCTCTGGCAGCTTGGCCACGACGGCATTATGATGGTAGCAGCCGCCACCCATGTCCTGACGTTTCGTCTCTCCAGCGAAGAGCGGTACGTCGTCAGCGTCAAGCCCCAGGTCGGTGAGTATGTCGTTGTAGATCTTCTTCACCATCGTCGGCCAGTTGGGATTGCCGTTGTTCGAACAGCCCTGATGGAGGAGGATACCCTTGATGACACCTTTCTCCTGGGCCAGCTTGGCCATGTCGATCAGACGCTGGTAGGGGTTACCGCCGTAGTATTTCACCGCCAGCTGTGCCCACCACTCACCGGAATTAGCCTTTAGCTTGGCCTCATACAGATCCTTGTCGAACATCTCTATCGGACTGCCGCCCATGGCCACCGCCACGACACCGATCTTCACATCTGATGGTGAGGCAGCCACCATCGTGCGTCCGAAATAGTCTGACAAGCCCAGCTTACCTATAGGGTTGACAATCGGACAGTTGGCTGTGTACCACTTGCCCAGTGTGCGTTTGGGATTGTCGAAGTCCGTCGTTGCCAGCATCTGGAAACGCTCGTCCACGTCTTTGTCCACCGTTTCCCACTGGGCGTTGCCCTCCATGTTCGACTGTCCGAAACAGAGGTACACGTGGAAGTTCGGATCGGCATCGGCGTGGATGGGTGTGTCTGACACCCGTCGCAGCGCGATCTTATCGATGTTCGCGTAGGCACCGTCGATAGTGAGGCGCAGGATCTGTTCTCCGGCCTCAAGGGGCTGGCTCAGTTTGCCCTTCACCGTCTTATACTTGCTCCAGTCGCCGTCTCCTGTCTTGGGTACGTTGACCTTGGCCAGTTGAGTCGTGCCGTTGTCGTTGACTAGCGAGAGTGTGAAGCCTGCGTTGTCATTTCCGGCCGAGACGGTGGCCTCGTATTCATACTTGCCGGCCTCCGTGACGTTGATGGTATATTCGAGCCACTCGCCCTGGGCGGTATAGCCTATGACTGTACCGTTGTTGCCCTTCACGAAGTCCACGCCGTCACCGTCCGTGCGGTAGTTCTTCACGTCACCCTCATTGGTGTGGTCTGAGTCGTGGAAGGTGTATCCCTCAGCCCCTGAGTCAAAGTCCTCGGCCTCGATGATGCCAGGAATCTGCTTCACACCATTATAGGGGGTACGTGGACCATAGGCTGTGAAGGCAGCATAACGCTCATACTGCGTGCCGTCGTCGGCAGTGACCACAGCCTTGATCTCGTATTTTCCTTCTTCCGTGGGTGTATATTCTGCCTCAAAGAAGTTCCTCTCCCCTGGTCCAACAAGGATACATTCTGAGAAAAGGGTTGTGTTCTTTTCTCCATTTACAAAGAGTTCTACGTTTTCGAGTCCCTTCGTCTTCAGACGGATATCGATGGTGATGCCCACCTTTTCACCTTTCTCCACATTCAAGGCCGAAGCACCTACATAGACAGATGCCTCCTTCACGCCGCCAGGGTAGGGACTCTTCGCCGTCTTGGCGGCATCCGTCTGCATATATTCACGCAGCCACTCCATGGCAGGGCGCTCCTTCTTGTTCTTGATGAGGCCCGAGTTGCCGTTGGTAGTCCAGGTCTTGCCGTAGATCCATCCCCAGAGGGTGACACCAGCGCAGTAGTCGGCTTCCCAGAGGAGGGGGATCTGTGCTTTGTAGTCACGTAACTGGTCGTTGTCGTTGGCGGTGCCTATATCATATTCTGTGACGTACATCGGCATCTTCAGGGCGTCCTGGATCTTTTTCATCGAGGCTTTCAGCGTGCTGGCACTGCAGCCCGTCAGGTCGTGACTCTGACAGCCATAGGCGTCGACAGGGGCACCTGCATCACGGATGGTACGGACGAGGTCGATGAATTGATCGGTGTTCCACTGGAACGTGTTGTAGTCGTTATAGACCAGAATGGCATCCGGCCAGCGCTCATGGGCCATCTCGAAGGCCTTGATGATCCAGTCGTAGCCTGTCTTGCCGTCACCGCCGAGGGCTGCCTTATAGGGGGCCGGGGCATGACCGCTGACAGCCTCATTCACCACATCGATCACGGGCAGGTCGGGATAGTGCTTCTTCGCTTCGTCCATCCACTCCACGATGGCCTCATACTGCTTCTCAGTCGATAGGTTGTCCATCCATTTCGGGTACTGCGAGCCCCACACGAGGGTGTGGAACTTGAAGGGGAAGCCGTGCTCTTTGGCATACTTGGCGGCCTTGTCGGCACCTCCCCAGTTGTACTTGCCCTGTCTGTCACCCTCGACACTGCCCCATTTCGTGGCGTTCTCGGGTGTCACCTGATTCCAGTAGTCGGAGAAGATGTAACCGTCGGTGTCCATGTCGCTGTTCCAACCAGTAGTGATGTTTCCTAAAAATTTGTCAGGGTTTGTCGATAACTGTGCTTGTGCTGTCATGGTGCTTATCGCCACCCCTATCGCCACTAGGCTTCCTTTAATTGTCCTTTTCATCTTTTTTCTTTTTGTCCCGCAGAAATAAAAGAAATAGAGGAAAGTGCCTTTGGCACGGGCTGCGCGCAGAAGCGAAGCGATTATTTCTTAGATTTCTTTTATTTCTGCGGGACTTGTAATAAATTTGTTCCTTGGAATAATTCTCTATTTTTAATTCGTTTAATTCGTTTAATTCGTGGTTCTTTTAAACACCGGGATGTATGCCTTGCTGACTTCCGTCGTGACATACTGTCCACCGTCGTAGTGTTTCCCCGTGTGGATCTCCGTCCAGCCGCCCTTTTGCTTGGGCAGATAGGTCCTCCACTCCGTAACACCTGGTTCCGTCACAGGGCTCACGAGCAACTCAGGGCCGAACATATACTCGCACGATTGTCTCAGGGCCGTCTCGTCGTCAGCGAAGTCGAAGATGAGTGGCCGCATCAGTGTATAGCCCTCCCTCGACACCCGCTCGGCACATGCCTCAATGTATGGCCTGAGTTGCTCGCGCTCCTTCAGACAGTTGGCGATGATCTGTTTCGCCTCGTCGCCGTAGTTCCAGGGCTCCGTATTGCTCATATAGCCGTGTACCCGCATCAGCGGCAGATAGACGCTCGTCTCAATCCAACGCAGCATCCGCTCGATATAGTCCTGATTGGTGTACTGGTCACGGGGACGGAAGAATCCGCCTGCATCGTACGTCCACCAGGGGATGCCTGCTGCCTGCATGCCCAGGCCTGCCACGATCTGGCGGCCGAAGGCGTCCCAGTCGTTGCCCACGTCACCGCTCCACATGGCTGAACCGTAGCGCTGGATGCCTGGGAATCCGCAGCGGGTGAGGATCATCGGCTCCTTGCCAGCCTTCACCAGTCCTTCGAATACGGTTTTGTTCACCAATAGTGGATACACGTTCCGTACCTGCTCACCTGTCCAGCGTCCATTGTTCACCGTGCGGCCTGCAAGGTCGTCGTTCTCAGGTTCCGTGGCGTCCTGCCACCAGGCGTCGATGCCCGTAGGCACCAGCCGTTCGTTGAAGTTCTTCCAGTAGGCGGCAGCAGCGTCGGGGTTGAAGAAGTCTATCCAGTCCGTTCCCGGGATATAGTATCCGTCGTGCTCCATCTGCTTACCCACCTCTGAGTTCTTGTCGATCTTCGACCATACGCTGAGCATCAGCCTGATGTCCATCTTGTGCAGACTGTCTGTCAGCGCCTTGGGGTCAGGATAGTAGGTCTCGTCGAACTGCATGGCGTTCCAGCCGTACTTGCCCCACCACTGCCAGTCCTGCACGAGCATGCTCACGGGCATCTGCTCAGCCTTGAAGCGGTTGGCCGTCTCGAGAATCTCCTGCGACGAATGGAAACGCTCGCGACAGTGGATATAGCCCAGCGCCCACTTCGGCATCTCAGGGCACGGCCCTGTCAGTTCTCTGTAGGTGGCGATAATCTCGTCAGGTGTGCCTACGAACACGGTGTAGTCCACAGCCGTTGCAACAGGCGAACGCAGCACCGTCTCGTCCTTTACCTTATTATAATATACTGTAGGCTGGTCGTCCTTCGTCAATTCTGCTGTCAGCGTGTGGCGTCCCTCATCAAGGAACACGATCTTCGAGGCCGTGGGTGGCAGCCAGACGTTCTGTATCTCAATCACGGGCACCCCGTCGATGCAGAGGTTATGGCGGCGTGCCATCTTCTGCCCCACATCGAGCAGCAGAGCGTAGTTGCCTGTCTCAGCGATGTTGAGCGTTGCCTCGAAGATATGCCGCTCGCGCACCTCCTTCTTGTTGCCTGTAGTGCTTGTTGCGTCCACCTCTTCTTTCTTTCCTTCACCCTTTGCCTTCTCCAGCCTGACGCTCTTCCCGCAGGGATTGAACTCCGTCATGCCATAGTTGTTCCACAGCAGGCCGTAGCCCTTGCTCGAAAGCAGCATAGGGATTGAAATCTGGGTGTTCACCTGTGTCAGCCGTCGCGAGAGGCCACGCACGTTGCTGTAGCCGTCCTGGAACTGTCCAAGGCCGAAGAGAAACTCATCTTCTGGTGAGTCGAAGGTGAGCGTCGCCTCACCTCCCGCGAACTGGTGCTGCGTTGCCTTGAACACAGGCCGGCCTCCCTTGTCGCTGACGGTGAGCGTCTGCTGTTGGGCGTCCACTTTGAAACTGATGTCCTGTCGCTCCACCTCGCCGTGCTTCACGTAGAGCCAGTCTGGTAGGTCGTTGGCCTTTGCCTCGTCTGTTGTGTACTGGACGCGGATGGCATTCCGCGCCACTTTCGTGATTTTGATTTTCCCTGAACCAAAGGGCTGCTGCGCCATCAGACTCATGCTGGCACACAGCAGAATGGTTGACAATAGAGTTCTTTTCATCATGATGTTAGTTGATAATCGATTGCAAAGATATATATTATCTTTGACATATCAAAACGATTATGGAAGATTAACGCAGTTTCACTAATAATCTGCCTCAGGTTCTCTCCTTTATCGTCAGGACTTGGGCAGGTAATCTTTACTTTTTTATCTCAGGCATTTGAAAAAGGGATGAGCAAAGCGCTCGTCCCTTTGTTTTGATATGGTCAGGGGGGCAGGAGGTTTTTTCCAAAAGTAACAATTACTTTATCGTTTGTAACACGGCAGCGATTTTGAGGGCGACAAAAAACTTTATGTTATGAAACGTAAACTTAATATTATTTAATATTAGTACCTTTGCGCCCGAAAATTTTGAATCAAAATCAAAGTAAAATGAAGCAATTAACAAGTTTTGTGAGAACTGTCCTACCATGGGCAAATCGGCAATGCCGCTGGTCGGCATTGTCGTTGATGCTCCTGATGTGCGCTACGGCGTGGGCTCAGGGCATTGCCATCAAGGGAACAGTTGTCGACTCGAACGGAGAGGCCTTGATAGGAGCCTCCGTTGTGATTAAAGGAAATACCGCGGTAGGTACGGTGACGGACTTTGACGGTAATTTCACCCTGAGTGTCCCATCCGAGGCGTCGACCATCGTCATCTCGTATGTGGGAATGAACACCCGTGAGTTCAAGGTGGGCAAGCAGCGCACATTCAACGTGACGCTGAGTGACAACACCCAACTCTCGGAAGTGATTGTCGTAGGTTTCGGCCAGCAGAAGAAAGCCTCTGTGGTGGGTGCCATCACGCAGACCACAGGTGAGGTGCTGGAGCGTGCCGCAGGTATCACCGACATCGGTGCCGCCCTGACGGGTAACCTGCCTGGTGTGATCACAACAGCCTCCCAAGGTCTGCCTGGTGAAGAGGAACCGAAGATCCAGATCCGTGGTGCCTCGTCGTGGAACAACTCCGAGCCGCTGGTGCTGGTGGACGGTATCGAGCGTCCGATGTCGAGTGTCGATATCCAGTCGGTAGCCACCATCTCCGTGCTGAAGGATGCCTCTGCCACGGCTGTCTACGGTGTGAAGGGTGCTAACGGTGTGATCCTGATCACCACGAAGCGTGGTGCCGAGGGTAAGGCTCAGATCAACGTATCGGCCAACGCCATCATGAAGATCCCCTCCAAGTTGCCGGACAAGTACGATTCTTACAATGCCCTGGTAGCCCGTAACATGGTGATTGAGCATGAGTTGAACCTGACCCCAGAGAGTTGGGCCTATATCCGTCCGATGAGTTTCATCGAGAACTACCGCAACCAGGACCCCACGGCCAAGGACGAACTGGGTAACCTGATTACGGAGCGCTATCCGAACGTGGACTGGCAGAAAGCGTTGTTCAAGGACTACACGATGTCGTACAATGCCAACCTGAACGTGAGCGGTGGTACTAAATACGTGAAATACTTCGCAAGCGTCGACTTCGTGAGCGAGGGTGACCTGTATAAGGACTTCGGCAACAACCGTACCTATCCCACCGGCTATGACTTCAAGCGCGTGAACGTCCGTTCGAACCTTGACTTCAACGTGACGAAGACCACGGTGCTGAAGATGAACATCGCAGGATCGAACGGTAAGCAGATGACGCCGTGGAACAACATCGGCGATAACGATTGGCAGATCTCTCAGCAGTGGGCTGGTGTGTATAATATATCACCGGATGTCTTCATGCCGAAGTACGCAGACGGCTCGTGGGGCTTCCTGCCTGGTTCGACCAACGTGAGTAACGCCGCCCAGACGGTGTCGCTCGGCGGTACGCAATATGTGACGACCACGCGCATCAACACCGACTTCGTGCTAGAGCAGAAACTGGACTTCATCACCAAGGGCCTGGCGGCTCGCGGTATGATTTCCTGGGACAACAACTTCAGAGAGGGTGAGCGCGGTATCAACGACCTCTATCACAGTACACAGAACAAGTGGATTGACCCGCAGACGGGTATTACGACCTATCAGCAGCCCTACGAGCTCTACGACCGTTTCGACTTCGTGCCGTCAGACAACTCGTGGTCCACGCAGAACGGTCGCGTGACGAGTGTGACGCGTAACCTGAACTATCAGGTGCAGTTGAACTGGGGCCGTACCTTTGGCAAGCACGACGTGACCGCTATGGGTGTGTTTGCCCGTCAGGAGACAGCCTGGGGTTCTATGATCCCCAGCGTACGTGAGGACTGGGTGTTCCGTGCCACTTACGCCTATGACAACAAATACTTCCTGGAGTTCAATGGTGCCTACAACGGTTCTGAGAAGTTCTCTTCCGACAACCGCTTCGCCTTCTTCAAGTCAGGCGCTATCGGCTGGATGATCAGTGAGGAGCCATTCATGAAATACCTGCGTGAGAAGAAAATCATCGACATGCTGAAACTCCGTGCCTCGTACGGTGAGATCGGTGACGACAACGTGGGTGAACGCTTCTTGTATATGTCGCAGTGGGCTTACGGCGGACAGTCGACCCTCGACGTGACACAGGGCGGTGGCGACAACCCCTACAAGTGGTACCGTGAGGCCACAGTGGGTAACCCCAACGTACATTGGGAGACGGTGAAGAAGTTCAACTTCGGTATCGACTACGGACTCTTCGGTGGTCTGTTGGCTGGTGCCATCGAAATCTTCCGCGACAAGCGTACGGACATCCTCGTGGGCGGTAGCGGCCGTGCTGTGCCTGCCTACTTCGGACAGACGCCTCCTACAGCCAACCTCGGTGAGGTAAAGACCCACGGTTATGAGATCGAGGTGCGCTTCAACAAGGTATTCCCCAACAAGATGCGCCTCTGGGCCAACATGAGCATGACCCACTCTGAGAACGAGGTGATCCGTAAAGACGACCCCGCTCTCTATCCCGCCTATCGTAAGGAGGCTGGCTATCCTATCGATCAGGTGCGTACCTTCCTCGACAAGGGTATGATGCAGAACTATGACGATATCTACGGTTCGCCAAAGTACGACTCCAACGACGATATGAAGTTGCCTGGTGACTACTATATCGCCGACTTCAACGGTGACGGTATTGTCGACAACGTGGCAGACCAGGTGCCTTACGGCTACGCTGGCTTCCCCGAGAACACCTATAACGCTACCATCGGATTTGAGTGGAAGGGCTTCAGTTGCTTCGCTCAGTTCTATGGTGTGACGAACGTGACCCGTGATGTGACGATGGTCAGTTTCTCTGACGTGATGCTCGCCAACGTCTACGACCAGGGCACCTGGTGGAGCGTGGATCATCAGAATGCCGAATATGTGACCCCGCGCTTCAACGCAAAACTTGGCAACGACAAACTCTATCATGGTACACAGTACCTCTGCGACGGTTCCTATATCCGTCTGAAGAACGTCGAGGTGGCCTACACCTTCACGCAGCCTTGGGTACGCCAGATCGGCATGAAGAGCCTGAAGGTCTTCGTCAGTGGTAACAACCTCTGGCTCTGGACCCGCATGCCTGACGACCGTGAGTCTAACTTCGGTGGTAACCACACGGCCGGAAACGGTGCTTATCCGACGTTCAAACGTATCAACTTCGGCTTGAGGTTCAACCTGTAGACAGAAGATCATAAGAAGATGTTTTTTAGACATAAGACAGAAACAATGAAAAAGATATATATATATAAATTAGGTGTGATAGGGTTCTTAGGGTTATTAGGGACTTTTGGGATGACGTCCTGCTCGGACTATCTGGACAAGTCGCCTGACTCCGACGTGAATCCTGAGACAGCCTTCAAGAACTTCACCAATTTCGAGGGATTTGTAGAGCAGATCTACAACTGTATCCCCAACAAGGAGTCGTGCTATTGGTGTACGAGTTTCAACTGGGGTGAAGATGAGATCATGAATGCCGGACTGGGTGATACACACGTGACGCACCATTTCGACCTGGGCGACTACCGTCACTGGTATGACGAGGGTGACAAGGGTGGACAGCAGAGTTGGCTGAACCGTCCTGGTTCTGACCCCAACTCGACGGATAAGTTCGCTCACTCACTGAACGGCCACGCCTGGTATTGTATCCGTAAGGCCAACCTCGGTCTGGAGAACCTGGACAAACTCGTTGACGCCACGAAGGAAGAGAAGGCCTTCATCAAAGGTCAGTTGCTCTTCTTCCGTGCCTGGTGGCATCACCAGCAGATGGAGTGGTGGGGCGGTATCCCCTATCTGGATCACTCACTGCCCGCTGACAGCACCTTCACCCTGCCACGCCTCTCGTTCCGTGAGTGCGCAGAGAGGTGCGCAGCAGACTACCGTGCCGCTGCCGACCTGCTTCCTGACAACTGGGACAACAGCACCATCGGTAAGAAGACACTGGGTAAGAACGACCTCCGCATCACCAAGGTTTGTGCCCTCGGCTACTTAGGCAAGGTGCTGCTCTGGGCTGCATCCCCGTTGAATGAACTGGGTGCCCAGTTAGGTGCCTCGACCAACGGCAACACTTATAAGTATAATGCCGAACTGGCCAGGAGAGCCGGTGAGGCATTAGGCGAGGCTATCGAGCACATCGAGAGCGGTGCAACACCCTACTCGCTGGCTGAATACAACTATGCTGCTGACGATGCCAAGAACCGTCCGAGTTATGGTATCTACGACCATGTGGCCGCCAAGGGTTCGAAGAGCAACTTCTCCGACATCTTCCGTACCACTGGTCAGAGTTGGAAGATGCCAGGCAGCGTGGAGGCTATCATGCGTGGTCCGATGCCTGACATCAACGGCAGTAACTGGAACTTCGCAAAACTGTGGGGTCCGAAGGTAGACAACCTCGTCGAGCACGACGCCATCATCCACATGCCTACAGCCAACTACATCAACTATGCCTACGGTATGGCCAACGGTCTGCCCCTGGACGACCCAGAGTCTGGTTTCGACCCCACTCACCCGTTCAAGGACCGTGACCCCCGTTTCTATCACGATATTATGTTCGACGGCTTCCAGTTCCTCAACACGAAGCCCTCTGGTGCCGATGCTCCCAGTGCCATCTACCAGTATCTGGAGATGTACACAGGCGGTAACATGGTGCCCACAGGCAATCCGGAGCGTGACGCCAACGGCAGCCGCACAGGTTACTTCTGCCAGAAACTCGTTCCCCACCAGTGCAACAAGTTCGACGGTATGTACAACTGGGGTGGTGCCCTTCAGACCTATCTGCCCTACATGCGTGTGGCCGATATCTATCTGCTCTATGCCGAGGCAGGTGCTGCCGCGAGTGGTGCAGGCTTCCAGGCCAACTGTGGCCGTACGGCTGAAGATGCCATCAACGTGCTCCGCGACCGTGTAGGTGCCGGACACGTGGCTTCGAAGTTCGCGGCTGATCAGAAGAAGTTCATCGACGAGGTTCGTCGTGAGCGTGCCTGTGAACTGGCCTTCGAGGGCTTCCGCTGGCAGGATCTGCAGCGCTGGCTGCTCCTCTCTGAGTATCCTTTCAACATCAAGACCCGTCAGGAGTTCAAGCGCGTAGGCAACTTCGACTACGCCAAGCAGGATCCTCGTGATGCTGAGGTGACCGGATGGAGCGAGACCGTCATCTTGGAGCGCAAGTTCGGTACAAAGCACTATCTGCTGCCGTTTAAGGAGAAAGAGGTTTACCTCTATTCTGAGTTCCCGCAGAATCCAGGATGGTAGACAGAAGGACATGGTTTTTCGACAGAGGAACAAGAACATGTTTTTTTAGACATAAGAACATAAGAACATAATAAGATATGAAAAAGAATAAAAATATCATACTGTCAGTTCTCCTGGCTCTGACGACAGCAATGCCTGTCGAAGCACAGATAGATGCTGCTGACTCTGCCCAGGTGCAAGTGGCTTTCCGCAAGGTGGCCAAGGAAGACATCATGGGTGGTGTCTCCAGTCTGAACTACAGAGACCTGATGGACAAGAACTACAACACGTATAGTCTTGACAACATGCAGGGCTACGTGGCTGGATTCAACGGTGCCTCGATGTGGGGCTTCACTGAGTCGAGCGTCACCGATCCGGTACTCGTACTTATCGACGGTGTACCCCGTGACGCCAACAACGTACTGCCTTCCGAGATTGAGGAAGTCACCTTCCTGAAGGGAGCCCAGGCAGTGGTGCTCTATGGCAGCCGCGCTGCCAAGGGCGTGATCATGATCACCACGAAGCGAGGCCGCGTGAACAACGGTCTGAAGGTGGAGGTACGTGCCAACACAGGCTGGCATGTGGCCAAGGCCTATCCTGAGTACCTGAGTTCGGCCGAGTACATGACCCTCTACAACGAGGCCCGTGTGAACGACGGACTGTCACCCCTCTATTCTCCAGAGCAAATCTACAACTTCAGCAGCCGTCAGAACCTGTACCGCTATCCGGATGTGGACTTCTACAGTTCAGACTATGTCACGAAGGCTTACAACCGTACGGATGCCAGCGTGGAGATTGAAGGTGGTAACGACCGCGCCAAGTTCTACAGCAACGTGAGTTACTATCGCTTTGGTGACTTCGTCGACTTCGGCGAGGCCAAGAACAACTATACTGACCGCTTCAATGCCCGTGGTAACGTGGACGTGCGCATCAACGAGTACATCGGTGCCTACATCAATGCCAATGCAACGTTTTACAACGCACGCTCTGCCGTTTCCAAGCAGACGGAGCAGCAGAATGGTCAGACGGTCACACTCGACTATTGGGACATGGCTGCCCGCTGGCGTCCGAACCGTGTGGCTCCGCTGATCCCCATCTCCTATATCGATCCTAATGCTGTACAGCCCAAGAACGCCATTGCATCGTCTGCCAATATCATCGATGGAAAGTATTTCCTCGCAGGCGGTAGCACCAGTTCTGACTGGACGAACATCTTCGCCGACTACTATGCAGCAGGTAAGAACACGTGGGTGAGCCGCCAGTTCCAGTTTGATGCGGGTCTGAATATCGACCTCCGCTCCGTACTGAAGGGCTTGAGTTTCCATGCTCTCATGGCTGTGGACTATCAGACTAGTTACAACCTGTCGTACAACAACGACTATATGACCCTCGAGCCTTCGTGGAGCAACTACAACGGTCCCGATCTCATCCTGAACCTGAACAACCACGAGACATCAGACAGGAAGTCGGGCGTGCAGAACCTTGGTGGCTCTTCAGACAACCAGACCATCACCTTCAATGCCCACTTCGACTACAACCGTACGTTTGCCGACGTACACAATGTGAGCGCCATGATTGTGGCCAATGGCTATCAGACCACGAAGTCAGGACAGTACCACCGTATCAGCAACGCCAACCTTGGCGCCATGGTATCGTACAACTACGCTCATAAGTACTATCTCGATGCTGCTCTGGCTATGCCCTGGACAGCCAAACTCGCAGAAGGTCACCGCTCAGCCGTTTCTCCCTCATTCACCCTCGGCTGGAACATCGCCAAGGAGAACTTCATGCAGGGCGGCATCTTCGACAACTTGACCATCAGCGCCAGTTACAGCAGTCTGAAGACTGACCTCGACATCGAGAACTACTACATGTACCTCGGTACCTACCAGAGTGGTGGTTGGTTCGACTGGAACGGTCTGACAGGCTTCTCCCTCGTACAGTCCCGTCGAGGTGGCAATGACGACCTCGCCTTCATCAAGCGCAACGAGATCTCTGCCTCGATCCACGCCGAACTGCTGGAGCGTAGCCTGAGTGTCGACGCCTCTTTCTTCCGCAGCGTGATGGACGGTGGCATCATCACCGCTACCAACCAGTTGCCGAACTATTTCAAGGTGTACTACCCCGAGTCATCGTTCCTGCCATACCTGAACTACAATAAGGACCAGCGTTCAGGCTTCGACCTCGCCGTCAAGTATAAGAAGAACTTCGGTGACTTCGGCTTCGAGGGTGGTGTTAACATGACCTACTACACCACGAAGGCCACTCAGCGCGATGACGACGGCTATGCCGATGCCTATCAGTATCGTCAGGACAAGGCTCTCGACGCCCTGTGGGGCTATGAGTGTCTCGGCTTCTACCAGCAGTCAGACTTCGGTGAGGACGGCAAACTACTCGCTTCGCTTCCCCAGCCTGCACTGGGTGGTACCATCAAGCCTGGTGACCTGAAATACAAGGATCAGAATGGTGACGGTATCGTCGACGGGAAGGACCAGGTAGACCTGGGCAAGGGCGGCTGGTATGGCGCCCCGATGACCTTGGGTGTGAACCTCACCTTCAAGTATAAGAACTTCACGCTTTTCATGCTCGGTGTCGGCGGCTTTGGCGGCCATGCCTTCAAGAGCAACAGTTACTGGTGGATCTCTGGTGAGAACAAGTACTCTGCTGCTGTCCGCGACCGCTGGACGCCAGAGACCGCTGCTACCGCCACCTATCCCCGTCTGACCACTCAGAGCGGTGCCAATAACAACACTAACTCTGACTTCTGGATCTACTCTACCTCGCGCTTCGACCTTGCCAAGGTGCAGTTGACCTACGACTTCCCGAAGACCATCATCGGCAACGGTATCGTCAAGGCCCTGTCTGTCTACCTCAGCGGCAATAGCCTGCTGACACTGGCCAAGGAGCGTAAGATTCTGGAAATGAATGTAGGCGATGCACCTCAGTCACGTTTCTACAACATTGGTGCAAAAGTAACGTTCTAACTTCTAAAAGGATTATAGATATGAAACTTAAGAATATTATTCTATTCAGTGTAGCGACAGTGGCACTCACGGCCTGCGACGACCTCTTTGAGCCCGCCATTGAGAACAACCAGGATATCTCGCAGATGTATACAGACCCGCAGTTTGCCCGTGGCATCATGGACAACGCCAATCTGGTGCTGCCCTACGAGGAGAATCCTGCCAACATGACGGATGTGGCTACTGACAATGCCGTCTCTAACGACATCAACAACAACTACAAGAAGATGGCAGCCCAGGGCATCTGGACGTCGCAGAACAATCCCATCAACCAGTGGGAGACCCGCTACCATGCCATCCAGTATCTGAACCTTTTCCTGGAGAATGCAGACCAGGTACGTTGGGACTACTCTTCTGAAGCCCTTAACGAGATGCACAAGGATAACTACAAAGGTAATGCCTATGCCCTTCGTGGTCTCCACTTCTTCTACCTCCTCCGTGCCCACTGCGGTATGGTTGGCGGACAGTTGATGGGTGTGCCCATTCACCTGGCCTCTGAGGATGGTGCTTCAGACTTCGACCTGCCCCGTAACACGTTCAAGGAGTGTATTGACCAGATCATGTCCGACTTCGATGAGGCCCTGAAGTATCTGCCTCAGGAGTACGGCGACGTCAGTGCGGGCAATGTGCCTGCCAAGTACGTCCAGATAGGTGGTACTGACGGAGACTATAACCGTGCCTTCGGTAACCTGCAGCGTGGTAAGATCGACGCCCGCATGATTGCAGCCATCAAGGCTCAGGTGGCTCTCTTTGCCGCCTCTCCTGCCTATGCCTCTGCTGGCGCCATGACTTATGAGCAGGCAGCCCAGTTCGCTGCTGCCTCGCTGAGGAATGTCGGTGGCATAGAGGGTATGGATCCAGACGGCTGGCGCTGGTTCAACGACAAGACGATGATCGAGAGTTTCGGCTTCGACGATCCCGATCCCGCAGAGATCTGCTGGCGCGGCGTGGTGCAAGACACCCACAGTTTCGAGGACGACAACTATCCTCCCTCGCTGAAGGGTAAGGGCCGTGTGAACCCCACACAGAACCTTGTCGACGCTTTCCCCATGGCTAACGGCTATCCTATCTCTGACAGCAACTCGGGCTACGATCCCAAGAATCCCTACGAGAACCGTGACCCCCGCCTGCAGGAGTATATCGTTGTCAATGGTGCCACCATTGGTGCTAAGAACAACGTCATCAACACCACTGACGACGACCCCGCCAATCTCGATGGCATCAACCACGAGTCTGGACAGTCCACCGTCACAGGTTACTATCTGCGCAAACTGCTCCGCAGCGACGTGAACCTGAACCCCGCTGCCAACAAGCGCCACTTCGGTGCCCGCATCCGCTACACCGAGATCTTCCTCGACTATGCCGAGGCTGCTAACGAGGCACAGGGTCCGAAGGCCAATGTCGGCGGTGCCAACTTCTCCGCCTATGATGTCATCAAGGCCATCCGCCACCGTGCTGGTGTAGGTGGCAGCAACGACCCCTACCTCGAGGAGTGCGCCCAGAGCAAGGAGAAGATGCGCGAACTCATCCGCAACGAGCGCCGTCTGGAACTCTGCTTCGAGAACCACCGCTTCTGGGATCTCCGCCGCTGGCAGGCAGACCTGAACCAGACAGCCAAGGGTATGCAGATCACCACAGGTGCCGATGGTGCCCTGATCTTCAACCCCATCGACGTGGAGGGACGTAGTTTCCAGAACTATATGTACTACGGTCCTATCCCTTATACCGAAGTCAGAAAGTGGAGCAACCTCAGCCAGAATGAAGGTTGGTAATCAAGAAACAATGTAAAACTAAAAAGTAAAGACGATATGAAACGTAATATATTAACATTCATCTGTGGAATCGGACTCGTTTGCAGCCTCTGGTCCTGCAAGAGCGGCGACAAGGAGTTCCCTGGATATGAGGGAGGCTCGACGGTCTATTTCCCCTATCAGTACCCTGTACGCACCATCGTATTAGGTGATGATGAATACGACGTGACACAGTACGACTGGAACCACAAGTGCCAGATCAAGGCCACCTTCGGCGGTCTGCCTTCAGGCTACGGAGGTTCCAATGGCAGTGTGACGGTGGCTGTCGACGAGTCGCTCTGCGACAACCTCTATTTCGAGGATGGTATCACCCCTGTGAAGGCCATGCCGAGCAGTTACTATCATCTCTCGACTACGACGATGAACTTCAACGGCACGATGAACGGCACGACAGAGGTGCAGCTCACCGATGCCTTCTTCGCCGATCCCGAGGCCGTAACGACTACCTACGTCATTCCGCTAGTCATCACCAGCCAGACCGGCTTCGGCAAGATCCTCACCGGTTCGTTCATCGAGGGACAGTCGGGCTCGCGCACCGATGCTTCCGTCTGGGACGTCAAGCCCATGGACTATGTGCTCTACTGCGTGAAGTTCCAGAACAAGTACTCTGGTTTCTGGCTTACCCACGGCACAACCTCTACTGCTGACATAGAGCATGCCCAGCCCAAAGAGATCAGGTCTAAGTCTCTGAATAGCTGCGCTTACACCGTTTCTTACCAGAGCAAGTGGTGGAAGAAAGAATGGAATAAAACAAAGAATCAATGGGAAGAAGTAGAAAAGGATACTATTCTCACAGCTGATCTTCATCTGGTCTTCGATGGCAGCGAAAGATGTTCTATCTCTTCTCTGACAGAGGGTGCGACTGCAACAGGTAACGGCTCTTGGGGAGACAATTCCGAGAAGAAGGCTTGGGGTGACAAAGACCGAGATGGTATGGAACTAGACTATTCTCTTGACTTTGGTGAGGATATTCATAACCTTCCACACAAATTCTCCACTCATGAGAGGATGGTCTGGCAGCGTAGTGGCGTAAATGTTCAAGAGTTTTCACCAGTCTATAAACAGTAATGCTTAAAACGTAATGACAATGAAAAAGCAATATATCATTTTAGCACTCGGAGCCATGCTCATGGCTTCGTGTGCAGATGAGTTCGACAGAAACTTCGAGACTGTGCGTCCTGGCAGTTCCGCAGAATATGCCTATTTGAACGACTACAAAGCCTTGAAGGAATATGTGGGCAATCCCGACTTCCACCTGGGAGTGGGTACCGACGCTGCCGACTACGCCAAGCAGGGCGTGTCGTTTGTGGTGACCAACACGAACTTCAACGAGACCGTGGCAGGCAATGCCATGAAGATGGGCTCTTGCGTGGGTGACGACGGCAGCATGAACTTCGCCACCGTCGAGGAATATGTCAAGACTGCCGCTGATGCTGGTATGAATGTCTATGGTCATACCTTGGCCTGGCACGCCCAGCAGCCCTCTAAGTGGCTCAACTCGCTGCTCGCAGACAAGGACGATCCCGACTATGTACCTGGCGGAACGAAGATTGTCGAGGAAGAAGAGAAGGTGAACTGTATCGTCGTCTCTTCCGGCGACATAGAAGAGGCCGCCTGGGATACCCAGTTCTGGATCCTCATCCCCGAGGATACCCCGATGCACACTGGCGATGCTTGGGAGGTATCGATGAAGGTACGCGCAGAGAAGGCTTGCTCTGCAGGCACTCAGACGCACAAGGAGCCAGGCGGATACATCCACTGGGCAGCCATCGGAACCGTCAATTTCACCACAGAGTGGACAGAGTATAAGGCTAAGGGCTCCGTCGAAGCCGCTTCTGACGGTGGCTGGTCTATCGCCTTCAACCTGAACGACTTTGCCGAGGCCAATACCTACTACTTCACTGACATCAGTTATAAACTCAATGGCGTGGAGATGGTGGTCAACGGCGACTGTAAGGATTTGGGCAATACCACCAGTTTCCGTACCAAGGAGCGCCGTGGCTCTACTGATCCTTCCACCATCGTCGACAAGATCATCGTCAAGAAGGAAGTGTCTACGGGAGGCGGCAGTCAGCGTGTCGTCGAGACGACTGTCAAGCGCAACTGCATACAGGTGGTCACTGCCGACATGGCCGAGAATCCTTGGGACAGTCAGTTCTGGATCGTCATCCCCGAAGAGTCCGCCATGCATGCTGGTGACACCTGGAGCGTGACGATGAACGTACGTGCTGACCACGATGCCAGTATCGGCACCCAGACCCACAAGGAGCCTTCTGCCTACATCCACTGGGCTGGTCTGGGTACTGTGCCTTTCACCACACAGTGGACGGAGTATAAAGCCAGCGGCGATGTCGTCGCCGAGCAGGAGGGTGGATGGAGTATCGCCTTCAACCTGAACGACGATGCCACAGCCAACACCTATTATTTTGACGACATCAGTTTCAAGGTGAACGGTGTCGAGATGGTCAAGAACGGCGACTGTGAGGACCCCAACGGCACGGCCAGTTTCGTATCGAAAGAGGATCGTGGCGACCTGGTGCCCTCGCGCATCGTCGACAGTTATATCGAGAAGACCATCATAGAGGCTCCTGAGGGCAAGATCCCGCTCACGCCAGAGGAGAAGAAGGAGGAACTGACCAAGGCGATGGAGAAGTGGATTGCAGGCATGATGGAGGCTTGTAAGAGCGACGACGGCACTGTACTCGTCAAGGCTTGGGATGTTGTCAACGAGGCCGTCTCGGGTGCTGACAGCGACGGTGACGGCATCTATGACCTGCAGCATGAGTCGGACAACAAGAACGATTTCTTCTGGCAGAACTATCTCGGCGACGAGGACTATGTACGTACAGCCGTACGCCTCGCCCGTCAGTATGGTGGCAACGACCTGAAACTGTTCGTCAACGACTATAACCTCGAGAGCGACTGGGATCAGAACAAGAAACTGAAGAGTCTCATCGAGTGGATCAAGATCTGGGAGTCTGACGGCACGACGAAGATCGACGGTATCGGCTCACAGATGCACATCTCCTGCTATGCCGATCCTAACACTCAGGAAAGCAAGAAGAATGCGATCGCCGAGTCGTTCAAACTCATGGCTGCCACAGGCAAACTCGTCCGTATCTCCGAACTCGACATGGGTTATGTCGGTACTGACGGTAAGGCTGTGAAGACCGCCGACATGACAGAGGAACAGCACAAGCAGATGGCTGAACTCTACACCTGGGTCATCAAGCAGTATCTGACCACTATTCCTCAGGCACAGCAGTGGGGTATCTGTCAGTGGTGCGCTACTGACGCTCCCGCATCAAGCGGCTGGCGCGGCGGAGAGCCCGTTGGCCTGTGGGATGTGAACTACTACCGCAAGCACACCTATGCCGGCTTTGCCGACGGTCTGGGTAACAAGTAAACAATCAAGGCTGCCGGACTCACCATCCGACAGCCTTCTACCATTGTCCATTGCTCATGGGCAATTTTAGAACTTTACATTGTTTTGGTGGGATCCGGGCTTGTGAAAGTCCGGATCTTTTAACCAGAAACCATCCATTTTTAACTAATTATAACTTATGAAGAAAAGACTATTATTACCCCTTCTGCTTTTCGCAGCAGTCTCTGCCAGCGCAGCAGAAAACCCAGTGTTAACAATCGAAGGTGGTCAGGTGCAAGGCGTATTGGCCGACGATCATCCTGACGTGTTTGTCTATCGCGGCATTCCCTATGCAGCCCCTCCCATCAGGGAGAACCGTTGGAAGGAGCCACAGCCCATCGTACCTTGGAAGGGCGTGAAGATCTGCGACACTTTCGGACGTCCGAGTTATCAGGCCATCCAGTATACTGGCGGCTATTACACCGAGTGGGGATATGGCAAGGAGGCTGCCTTCAGTGAGGACTGCCTGTATCTGAACGTGTGGACTAAGGCTCCTGGACAGGTAGGCAAGAAACTGCCTGTGGCCCTTTGGATTCATGGCGGCGGCTATCGCGAAGGCTTCGGATCGGAGCCCGAGTTCGATGGTCAGGAGTGGGGTGCCAAGGATGTGGTGCTCGTCAGCATCAACTATCGCCTCGGCGTGTTCGGATTCCTCGTACACCCAGCCCTGACGGCGGAAAGCCCGCATCATGTGTCAGGCAACTATGGCATCCTCGACCAGATAGAGGCCCTGAAGTGGATCAAGAAGAACATCGCCCAGTTTGGTGGCGATCCCGACAATGTGACTATCTTCGGACAGAGTGCAGGTGGCGGCAGCGTGCGTACCCTCTGCGAGAGTCCGCTGGCCCGCGGCCTGTTCCACAAGGCCGTCATCATGAGCGCCCAGGGACTTTCCATCCCTGATGCCAACGGCAACCCCTTGGGTGCCCGTTACAGCGGCGGATCCTTCGCCGATGCCGAGGCCAACGCCAAGAAGGTGTTCGACTGGGCAGGACTCACCGACCTTCAGAAGATGCGGCAGGCCAGCACCGAGACCGTCTTCGCCCTCAACACCCTCTACTATCAGATCAACGAACCGCAGCAGGATGGTGGCATGCCGTTTATGCGTCGCGGCCTACCCTTCATGCCGATGATCGACGGCTACGTCAGCGAGAAGAGTTTCGACGATGCCACCCGCGGGGGCACGCTCGCCGATGTACCTTATATGATAGGCTTCACCCTCAACGATATGGGCAACATGGCCCCGAACATCGCTGAGTTCTGCAAGGTGCGCCAGCAGAAGGGCGGCAAGGCCTGGGCCTATCAGTTCGCTCGTCCGCTGCCTGACGACGGCAGTCATCCCGAGGTGACGCAGCGTCTGAAGGGCGCCTTCCACTCGTCCGACCTCTGGTTCGTGTTCAAGTCGCTGAAGCATTGCTGGCGTCCGTGGACCAAGGGCGACTGGGATCTCTCTGAGAAGATGCTGACGGCCTGGACCAACTTCGCCAAGTACAGCGACCCCAACGGTCCGAAGGGCGGTGCCTGGGCTCCCTGCACCGAGCAGAGCCCCAAGTTCATGGTGTTCAGACTCGACGAGAAGAATGCTGAGGCTTCGTTCTTAGGCGAGCCGGAGAAAGCGCCCCAGCCTCAGGGCTTCCCCTTCGGAGGTCCAGGACCGAGATAAGCGTGAGTAATCAGAATCTTACGCCCCTGGCTCATGCTATCTGAGTCAGGGATTTCGCACTTTCTCTCAGATCTCACTGATTTTCTGCCCTTAGAGTAACCTCTCCCCTCCTGAGTTCTTGCGCCCCTTCTTTAGCAAGCGAGCAAAGCTCGAGCGAGGAGGGGGGGAAGGGGTGGTCTGAACAACGGCTAATGCTCGCTTGCTACCAGCGTGACGCAAGAATTATTGCATGTCATTACCCCCTGCCACTTTACTCCGTAAACCCTGCCTGTTTACTCAGTTGCCGATGCCTCCTAACCTTATAAAGGATAGGACTTTATATAGATAACTCCCTATTCCTTACTCCTTTATCAGGCATCTTTTACTCCCTTAACTGCCCGTTCCTCTGTGTTTTTGTTCTTCAGAAATAAAATATCATTTTATTTGCGGAATAGAAACTTTTTGATTACCTTTGCAAACTAGAAACTTAAAAACAAAGAAGAACTCATGGGGGAGTTGTTGTGCGTTTTAGTAGAATGGTTATTTCTTTAATTGATTATAGGAATGAATATTAGTAAATTATTTTTAATAGTCTTGCTTTGGTTGCCCGTTTCGTCTGTTGCACAGAATAGGGTAGGTACTCTGAAAGCACCTTCTGTTCCTACGCCCATCGAGATTAGGGAGCGCACCATCCACGACTTGCTCTATTTCCCATTCTCGTGTATCAGCGATCCCATGACTACCAGAGAATTGGCCTGGCAGGTCGTTGAAAACACTTTTGGTACCTGCGAAGCCATTAACGGTTCTCCAGGCCTTCATGCCGGCGGAGCCTATGATTTCACTTATCGTGGTGTTGCCATCGGCCTTTGTTTCTATAGTTGGTATGGTGACAGGACTTGGTATAACTTTTTTTTCAGTTCGAAAAATGAGGCTGACCAATTCTATAACAACATGGTCAAAGACATTCAAAATGTAGGTATCCCGCTCACCAAAGACAATATCTATGGTGGCATGTCCAATCGTAAAAAGCCTGTATCCGTCTTTAAATGGGTGTATGTCTTCCCTCCTGTCAAGGTGAAAAAGCCTGGTCCGTCAAACATCGAGCCTGAAGAGACTGTCGGAAAGTACAAAGTGGAATTGGGTGTCTATAAAAGGAAACATTAATAACTCGTCTGTGGCCTTTGGTGACAAGGACGGACTGTTCCCGTTCGGTAGAAAAAGAAAGAGGATGTGTGCTGGCACATCCTCTTTCTTGTATTTAGCGGTTGCAGAAGTTCCACTTCGAGTTGTCGCTGTTGAAGTCGTAGACAGCGAGTGTCGGCGTGGAGTCGCCTGCGGAGTAGAGGCAGTACTTGGTGTTGGTACCTTCGATGCCTGGGATGGCCTTCGGCATGATGCGGTAGGTGCCATCCGTGAGTTGCTCGATGCGCCAGAGTTGCTCATCGGCCCCTGTATAGGCTGGGACGGTGGTCACCTCGCAGGCAGCGGTGGCGGCCAGTGCGCGGTCCGTACCCTCGATGGTGATCTTGAAGTAAGGATTGCTCAGATAGCCTCCGGCCTCGTTGACAGGCGTGACGGTCCAGCGCTGGTGGGGACGATACATGTAGTCGCCGATACGGGCGGGGATGTCACCCTCCGGCCAGCCGGCCTTCACCTCTTCCAGTGTCTGGTTGGCGATGGGCTTGGCAGGCTCCTGCATCTGGTTGCGGTTGAACCAGCCCTGACGCTGCTGCTGCATGCGGACGAAGTCGACTGCGAGTTCGAGGGCATAGCCGCGACGCTCAGACTCGATAGAGAAGTTGCCACCCTTGAAGTTGTCGCCAGCCACGGGCCAGCCGTTCTTCCATACCAGCGGACGGATGGCGAGGGTGGAGCGGCCACTGAGTTCGAAGTCGGCCTCCCAGTGGAACGACATCACCTCGACGCCCTCGTCGACGATGAAACGTCCGAAGTGTCCGGCACCGCAGGCACGCTTCTCGGCAGAGATGACCATCTTGCCACCACCATGGAACATGTCGCGGCCTACGTTGTCGAGGTAGGGACCTTCGACGCTCTTGGAACGTCCCACGACGATGTTATAGGTCGAGTTGACGCCGTCGCAGCAGGTGCCGTGGGTGCCGAGCAGATAGTACCAGCCGTCGCGATACATGAGGTCGGAGGCCTCACAGTCGATGGCGATATTCTTCTCCTTGTTTCCCTTCACACGGAAGCCCGTCTTCGGGTCGAGTTCGATGAGGCGGATGGTGCCGAAGTAGGTACCGTAGGATACCCACAGACGGCCTGTGGTAGGATCGAGCAGCAGGCCCGGGTCGATGGCGTCCTGATCCTCCATACCGTCGGAGTAGCATACTTCGACGGCCTCAGACCACTTGAAGTCGGGCGACTTCGGGTCGAGGGTCTTGTTCCACATGGTGAGGATACGGCCAGCATGGCCACCACCGAGTCCGCCGCCAGTGGCACCGTAGATGCAGAGGTAACGGTCGCCGATCTTCAGCACGTCGGGGGCAGCGCCACCGCCAGGACGGTCAGCACCGCTGTTCCAACTCCAGCCGTCCTCAGAGATCAGTCCTCCTCCGCCAGTGCCGAATGTATAGTATTTGCCTTCGCACTCAGCGAGTGTCGAGGGATCATGGATATAGGGTGCGCCAATCTGCGCGTTGGCGGCTGTAGCCAATGTCAATGCCGCCAGAATACTATGTAGTCTTTTCATAATGCTTATTGTGCTTTGATTGAATAGTTCTTAACAGGGTTACCTTTCTCGTCGAGGAAGCGGACACAGAAGTCGCTCATGCCCGGGCCGTTGATGACGGCACCGCGCAGGATGTTACGTCCCTTCTTGAGGGTGAGGCGAGGCGACATGGCATCGTCCTTCACCATACGGCGGTCGCCAGAGAGCAGAAGAGCCTCCTCGCCGTTGAGCCACCACATCGAGGCGGAGTTGGAACCTACGGCCAGACGGACGTTCTCGATATCCTCGTCGCAGTCGATGATGGTGACGGTCCAGAAGAGGACGCCATAGACCTGCTGACCCCACTTCTCTGCGAAGCGGAAAAGTTTCACGTTGTAGTTCTCGCTGTCGAGGGCGTGCCAGGTGAGTGTCTGCTTCACGGTGGTGACCTTTGGCTCAGCGGGGGCCTGCTGCATGCCACGACCGAAGCCGGGAGCCACCTCTGTCTTCTTGTACACAGCCTTCACCTTCTGTCCGTCCTTCGGCACGATGGTCTGCTGACCCTTGAAATATTCTGTAGCGAAGTTCTCGCGCAGATAACTGTCTGTGAAGACGGTGTTGCCGCTGTTGGGCTTGTCGAGGGGCTCGAGGATGAGCCAGCGACGGATGAAGCCGTCGGCATCAGGCTGTGCGGGCTGGGCATTGGCAGCCACTGGTGTGAAGTACTTGGGACGGTTCTTGAACTGTATCCAGTCTACGCTGACAGGTGCATCGCCCTCAACTGTGATCACCAGGTCTGTCACACCCTTCGGCGTGAATGCCAGCGCGGCGGTATTCGTGAGCCACTGGTTGCTGAAGTCACGACGGAACATCGCAGGAGCGCCGGCAGGAGACTCGGGCTTCACGGTCATATCAATCTTGGCAATGACCTTACCGGTAGCACTCTTCTCACGGATAGAGAACGAGGTGTTCTCGGCGGCCTTGGAGAAAATCACCAGATAGCCATCAGTGAGGCTGCTGAAATCGACGTCATTATACTTCAGCCAGCCTTTAGCGGGAATCGTGGCCTGATAACTGCGGAAGGTGTTGACGGTATCGATGAGCGCATAAGTCACACCCTCGCTGGCGCTGCTGTAACGGTCGATTTCGATCTTCTCGGTAGCCTGGTTGATACCTACGCCGCGCAGGGTGGGCTTCACCTCCTGGATGGTGCCGTCGGGATTGAAATAGAGTTTCTCGATACAGACAGAACGGCGCTTGTCGTCGCTGGGCGAGAACCAGTTGCGGTGATAGAACAGATACCACTGACCTTTGTAGTTGACGATGCTGTGGTGGTTGGTCCAGCAGCCGTTGTCGTGCTCGGCCATGATCAGGCCCTTGTACTCGTAGGGGCCCATTGGGTTCTTACTCATGGCATAGCCAAGGACTTCGGTATTTTCACGGACATACGGATAGGTGAGGTAGTAGTTGCCGTTATACTCGAAGGCAAACGGTCCTTCAGCCTGACGATTGGGCAGGTCCTTGAGACAGTTCACACCCATCATCTCGAACTCTCGCTCACCCCACTTTACTTTCTCCTTTGGAGTGTCGTCGGCCAGTTCCTTCATGTTGGGCTTGAGTTTGGCACAGCGTCCTGCACCCCAGAAGATGTAGGCGTTGCCGTCAGATGCCTGAAGCACACAGGGGTCGATGCCGTTAATGCCTTTGATGGGCTCCGGCTCAGGGATGAATGGCCCCTCAGGTCTGTCTGCGATAGCCACGCCGACACCAAAGCCGCGCATGGCTCCTTGGGGGGCAGAGGGGAAGTAGAAATAGTACTTGCCGTTGCGCTCAATGCAGTCGGGTGCCCACATCGAATAGGAGTCAGGGCGCACCCAGGGTACTTTGTTCTGGGTGACGATCACACCGTGGTCTGTCCAGTCGGTGAGATTCTCGGATGAGAACACATGGTAGTCCTCCATGCAGAACCAGTCCTGCCGTTGTCCGACGGGGGGCTTGATGTCGTGCGAGGGGTAGAGGTACACCTTATTATTAAACACACGTGCAGTGGGGTCAGCCGTGAATTGGTCACGGATGATAGGGTTCTGTGCCGACATAAGAAGTGGCACACCCAAGAGTAATGAAATTAAGTTCCTTTTCATCATATAATGAAGTTATCTAAAAAGAATTTAAGTTTTTGAACTGCAAATATAACTTTTTCCTCACAATTCTCCAAACGAATTTGCTGTTTGAGGTCATGAATGTAACATTTCGTAAAGTATCTGTTATAAAATGATAAGGCTGCAAAGGAACAACTATGCAGAATTATTCGTAACTTTGTACCCAAAAAAGTAGTGTTCATGAAGAGACTATTATTTATTTTTGGTGTTCTATCCGGACTTACGACCCTGTGTGTGGCCCAGGGGGTGAAGCCTCTGCCTCCGATTCACGTGGAAGGGCGCTGGCTCGTTGACCAATTCGGCAACCATGTGGTGCTCCATGGCGTGATGGACACGCCGAACATGTATTTCAACGGCTGGCGGTGGGGTGCACCATGGATTAACAATACCAACTACGACAATGCCGGAGCAAAAAGATGCCTTGAATATTTTGAGACAATCTTCACGGGTCTGGAGCAGGCGAAGTGTAACGTGTTCCGTCTGCACCTTGACCCAGCCTGGACGAACGATCCCCGCGACAGTTATGTCTATGACGGCTCTGAGGGTCAGGCTGCTGATGCCGGAGGCGAGGCGGATATCAGGAAGTTCAACCCTGAGCGCCTGTCGCATTTCTTGGAAACGCTTTACCTGAAACTCGCAGAGAAGGCGATGAACCACGGCATGTATGTCGTGGTGCGGCCGCCAGGTGTCTGCCCAGGCAACCTGAAAGTGGGTGACTATTATCAACAGTACCTGATGACCGTTTGGGATATCTTCTCGCAGCAGGACTTTGTGAAGGAACATGCAGGACAGGTCAGCATCGAACTTGCCAACGAGCCCGTTCGTCTGAACAATGCTCTAGGACAGGATAAGCCAGAGGCCCTGCACGACTACTTCCAGCCCATCGTCGACAAAATCCGCGAGAATGGTTTCACGGGTGTTGTCTGGGCACCAGGTACAGGCTGGCAGTCGAACTATAAGAACTATAAGACTCATCCCATCGAGGGCGACAACATTGGATATGCTGTTCATGACTATACGGGCTGGTATGGTTGCAGCGACGAGAAGGTGGATCGCGACAAGAATATAGAGAAGAGCCAGAACGACAAGATTAAAGAGTTCCATAATTCCGTACCCGTCGTAGACTTCGCCCCTGTCATCATCACTGAGGTGGACTGGAGCCCGAAGAAGCCTGGAGCCGGCCACTATAACGAACATGGCGAGTGGGTAGAGCCTAACTACGGGACATGGTCAACGGGATCCACCTCTAAATGGGGGGCGTGCTACAAGGCCATGCTCGACCACTTCGGGAATATCTCCATGACACTATCAGGTACAGGTTGCCTGATAGATGAAGACCGACTTCTGGCAGATGGTTCCGTGGTACCTGCTTTCGACGGCGAGGAGGAAGCCTGTGGCAAGGCCTGCATGGACTGGTATGCGGCCTATTATCTGGTGGACTATCCCCATGCAGGCGACGGGACTGGGATTAGCGGAATGAGGAAAGAGGAAAGTGGAAAGAGTGTCTACGACTTGCAGGGACGCAAGGTCCGGAATCCGCTGCAGAAAGGCGTCTACATCATCGACGGACATTTGAAGGTGAAAAAGTAGAAACATTAAAAACATAAGACTTATGAAAAGACTATTGACGAGTTTATTAGTGATGATTTGTTGTTTATGTCCCACGTCCAGTATGGCGCAGACCATCTGCAACGCTGACGGCACCGTGACATTCCAGTACAAGAACGACCAGGCCAAGGAGGTGCTGGTCGATGTGCAGTTCGCAGGGCGCAACGCCATGCAGCGCGACGCCCAGACGGGACTGTGGACCGTCACCCTGGGTCCTGCCGCTCCTGACATGTACCCCTACTGCTTCATCGTCGACGGTGTGAGCGTGATGGACCCCGAGAATCCCCTGTACTTCCCCAACGAGGGTTTCAAGAACAGCCTGTTGGAGATTCCTGCCAGCAAGGGCAGTCTGGCGCACGACATCAAGAACGTGCCCCACGGACAGATAGAATATATCCATTACTACTCGAAGAACCTGGGTGCCACCAATCAGGCCATCGTCTATCTGCCCCCAAAGTACAAGGAGAACAAGGATAAGAAATACCCCGTGTTCTACTGCATCAGCGGAACGACGGATACAGAAGAGGTATATTATAAGGTAGGCCGCGTGAACTATATCCTCGACAACCTCCTGGCAGAGGGGAAGGCAGAGGAGATGATCGTGGTGCTGCCCTACGGCAATCCCTATAAGTTGCTGCCCGCACCTCCCGCCAGTGCTGGTGTCCCGCAGACCATGTTCGGCAAGGACATCTTCAGCCTCGACCTCACCAACGACCTGATGCCCTATATCGAGCAGCACTACCGCACGATCAACGATGCCGACCATCGCGCCATCGGAGGATTCTCACGAGGAGGCAACCAGGCTCTGGCCAATGGTCTGACCAATCTCGACAAGTTCGCCTATCTGTGCAGTTACAGTTCGTTCACCTCCACGACCCTGCCCCATGTCTATGACAACGCCCAGGAGACGAACAGCAAGATCCGCCTGTTCTGGCTGGGTGTGGGTACCGACGATTTCCTCTTCGGCAACGCCCGCGACTATATGGAGTTTCTCGACAAGAAAGGCATCCGTAGCGTGAAGGAGTACACCCACGACAAGTTCGGCCACACATGGATGAACGCGAAATACTTCCTCTCGAAGACCCTGCCTCTGCTTTTCAGGCCGGAGGCCGCTGAGGAGGCGATGAAGAACGGTCAGCCAGCCCCTAAGGCTACTGGTCAGGAGCCGCAGTTCACCGCAGGTGTGATGGCCCGTCTCTTCCCGCGTCCCATCCTTTCACCGGAATATAAGTACGACAGCGTGATCTTCCGTATGAAGGCCCCTGATGCCAAGGAGGTGAAGTTGGCTGGCGAAATCTTTGGCAAGCCCATCACCATGGAGCGCGACAGCGACGGTGTGTGGAGCGCAGAGGTCGACGAGCATATCTATGAGGCCTTTACCTACTATTTTCTCGTGGACGGCACACCTGTGGCTGATCCCCAGAACATGTATCTCGCCCCCTCGAAAGGCTTCAAACCCAGCATCTGTAACAATCCTGCTGCCACCTTTAATTATATGAACATGGGCGAGATGGAGCATGGGGTGGTGAGTTACGACCTCAACGACAACCGTGCCTGCTATATGCCTGCTGGCGGTGAGCCGCAGTTCTGCATCCGCCTCATCCCAGGCAAGGATGACACGGTGGAGAGTTGGTTCAAGATCGGTGGTGCCGACGTGATGGCCGATAAGTTTATCGCCGCCAAGAAACTCCCGCCATTCTGCATCTGTTCCTCTGCCTCCGATGTAATCACCTGTAAACAGTCAACAGTAAACTGTCAACAAACCTTCACCCTCAAGGCCGACGACTATCCCAACTGGCCTGAGCGCCGTCACGCTCTCGAGTCCATTCTCGATTCGCTGATGCTCCAGGCCGCTGCGAAAGGTGAGATCAGCATGAACCTCCCCCTCTTCCAGACGAAATACACCGCCGACCCCTCACCGCTCGTGGTGGGCGACCGTCTGTTCCTCTTCACCTCACACGATGCCTCTCCCGAGGATATCCCTGATGTGAACGAGAAGAGTTCGGCGGGCTTCTTCATGTACGACTGGCTGTTGTGGTCGACGACGGACATGGTGAACTGGACGGAGCATGGTGCCGTGGCCTCGCTGAAGGACTTCTCCTGGCGCTCTCGTGAGAACGGTGGCTGGGCCATCCAGACCGTAGAGCGCAACGGCAAGTACTATCTCTATGCACCACTCCACGGTCACGGCATTGGCGTGCTGGTGGCCGACTCCCCCTACGGTCCTTTTCATGATCCCCTCGGTAAGCCGTTGGTGTGGGATCAGAGCAACTGGTTCGACATCGACCCATCCGTCTATACCGACGACGACGGACAGGCTTGGCTCTTCTGGGGAAATCCTCACACGTTCTATGCTCCTCTCAACGAGGATATGATTTCATTAAAGGGCGAGGTGACCAAGTTGCCGCATATCAAGCACTACCAGGAAGGCCCGTGGTTCTATAAGCGCAATGGACACTACTACTGCGCCTTCGCCAGCACCTGCTGTCCAGAGGCCCTCGGCTATGCCATGAGCGACTCGCCTACAGGACCCTGGGAATGGAAGAACTACATCATGCGCCCCACACTCCGCGACCGTGGCAATCACCCAGGCATCTGCGACTTCAAGGGCCACTCTTATATCTTCGGCCAGAACTACGACCTCATGCATCTCGACACCTTCACTCACCACGAGCGTCGCTCCGTCTCTGCCGCTGAGATTACCTACAATGCCGACGGCACCATCAACGAGGTGCCCTACTGGCTGGATCAGGAGCCTGTGAAACAACTCTGCTGGCTCAACCCCTACCAGCGTGTCGAGGCTGAGACGATGGCCTGGGGATATGGCCTGAAGTCAGCCAAGATGGGCATCCCCAACACGGGTGTCGTGGCAGACATGCCTACGTCGACGGGAAAGAAGAATATGTATATCTTCGACATCAACGACGGTGAACTGATCAAACTCCGTGGTGTGGACTTCGGCAGGGGAGCCTCCCGCTTCAGCATCTCCGCAGCGGGCACTGGCGCTTGTACCGTCACCCTCAGACTCGACAGCCAGAACGGTCCTGTCATTGGACAGACACTCATCTCCAGGACTGGCTCTGTTGACAGTTATCGTACCTTCAACACGAAGGTGAGCAATGCTTCTGGTGTACATGACCTCTATCTGTGTTTCAGCAACACCTCTGGAGACGTACGTCTCGACTGGTGGCAGTTTAAGTAACGGTTTACAGTTTACGGTTTACAGTTTACAGATGATTACATCTACAGTCAGAGAGTGGCTTTGCCAAGTATTCAACTGTAAACTGCAAAAATGATAATATAGGCAATTATAAAAATGAAACTAAAAGGATTACTTATGAGTGTGACAATACTGTTGACAGGCTGCAACACCGCTGTGGATATCGAGCAACAGGTGGATGAACTCTACGGCAAGATGTCGCAGGAAGAGCGCATCGCCCAACTAAAGAGCATGTATATGGACGACCTCTTCAGCGACGAGGAACAGTTGGATACTGCCAAATGCCGCGAACTGATCCCCTATGGCATTGGCCACTTCTCGCAGTTCTGTATGCAACAGCCCCGCGACCCCAACGTGCTGCGCGACCGTGCTGCCGCCATCCAGGACTGGCTCATCCACAATACCCCTAACGGCATCCCCGCCCTTCTGCATGAGGAGGTGCTCTCTGGTGTCAACACCAAAGGATCCACCATCTATCCCCAACAGATAGGTCAGGCCTGTTCATTCAATACGGAACTGGCAGAACTGAAGACGCTACAGACGAGTACGGCTCTTCGCAAGATGGGCGGCATACTCGCCCTCTCACCGATGGTCGACGTGTGTCGTAACCACTCCTTCAACCGTCTGGAAGAGTCCTATGGCGAAGACGGCTATCTGTCGGCAGCCATGGGCGTAGCCTTTGTGAAGGGTCTGCAACAGGGTAACCTGAAGAAAGGTGTCGGCGCCTGTTCGAAGCACTACCTCGGCTATGGTGGCGGTGGTGATGCCGACGAGAAGGAACTGATGGAGGAGATCCTGTTGCCCCACGAGGCGATGATCCGTCAGGCAGGCAGTAAGTGTGTGATGCCTGGCTATCATGCCGTTCACGGAACGAAGTGCGTGGCCAACGGTGAGATTCTCAACGAGATCCTCCGTGGCTATCTTGGGTTCGACGGCATGGTTGTGAGCGACTATACCGCCATCGACCAGTTGCCTGACCTGAAGACACCCGTGCAGAAGGCTGCTGCCGCTATCAATGGCGGCAATGACGTCGACTTCCCCTTTGGAGCCAACTATCAGCATCTGCAGCAGGCTATCGACGAGGGACTGGTGAAACCCGAGACCTTTGAACGTGCCGTGAAGAACGTGCTGCGCCACAAGTTCCGTGCCGGACTTTTCGACAGCGATGCCTATCTGTATTCTAAGGAAGATATCCAACTCGACACCCCTGCCGAGCGCCAGACGGCCTACGACATCGCCGCTCAGTCCGTCGTATTGCTTGAGAACAACGGCATCCTCCCGCTTTTTGGGGGGTACGGGAGTACGGAGGCCTCCGAAACCAAGACGGTGTTGCTGACCGGTCCCAATGCCAACTCCATCTGGGCCATGTGCGGCGACTATACCTACCCCGCCATGTCCTACTTCTGGAAGAAGATGGAGGATACCCCCAGCGAGCCACATATCGTCAAATTGTTAGAGGGAATGACAGCCAGCAAGCCCGAGGGTGTGAACCTCATGTACTCAAGAGGTTGCGACTGGACGGAAGACATCGAGACCAAGTTCAGCGAACTCGGCGATGAGCGTGCCTGGGAATACGATATCCTGCACCGTAAGGTGGATGCCGGCGAGAAAGCCGACAAGGCCGAGGCCCTCGCCATGGCCAAGGAGGCTGATGTCATCATCGCCGCCATGGGCGAGAACGTGATGCTCTGTGGTGAGAACCGTGACCGTCAGGGGCTCCGTCTGCCAGGCCGTCAGGAACAATATGTCGAGGAACTCATCCAGACAGGCAAGCCCGTCGTGCTCGTCGTGTTCGGAGGGCGTGCGCAGGTCATCTCAGGCCTTGCAGAGCGCTGCGCTGCTGTCATCCAGGCCTGGTATCCAGGTGAGGAAGGCGGGCGTGCAGTGGCCGATATCCTCTATGGCAAGATATCGCCTTCAGCCAAACTCTCCGTCTCCTATCCCAGCACCGAACTCAACGAGCCTCTTTGCTATAATTCCCTGCCCCTGGACCCATCCCTGACCTCCAACCTCCAACCTCAGGCCTCTAAAGTCCAATGGCCCTTTGGCTACGGCTTGAGTTACGCCACCTTCGACTATCAGAACCTGCAGGCATCCAGCGAGGCTCAGACCTCCGCCGACTTCGTGGAACTGACCTTCCAGGTGAAGAACACGGGCAGCATGGCCGCTGACGAGATTGCGCAGGTCTACCTCTCTCCCAAGGACAACACCCTGCAAATACGTCCCCTTCAACTGCAAGGCTTCGCCCGCATCACGCTGGAGCCAGGACAGACGAAGACCGTCACCACGCGCCTCTTCACCGATCAGTTTGGCTTCTACAGCCATAAGGGTGGTGTTCGCCAGTGGAACATCGAGCCTGGCACATACATCGTCAAGGTGGGTGCATCCTCTGCCGACATCCGTCTGCAGCAGGAGGTCATTCTCCGCGGTGCCCCCGCCACCAAGCCTTTGCGCGATCATTATTTCTCGGAAAGTATCGTATCGCAGTAATTGGGTAGGAGCACGGTGGCGCGGTGGTGCGGGGGACAGCCTCTCCCGAGGCTGAAGGGGCGAGATTACTCCGGAGGCGGATAGTCTGCGCTTAAAGTATCTTCTTCCCCTCCTGAGTCAGGAGGGGTGCCCGTATGGGCGGGGTGGTCTGAACGCGCTCTCTCTCAATCCCCAGGTGGTCTGCGCTCGACCTCTGGTCGCTTGCTACCAGCGGGACGCAAGAACGCGGCTTAATGATTGGCGCCTTTTCATTTTGCCTCTTTCATTCCTCTCCCTCGGCTTCTGTCCCTTTCCGCCTACAAAATTACAACCTTTTTCCAACTCACTTCATCCCAACTCATCTTAACTCATCCCAATTCATCCATTTTAATCCTAATTAATCTTTACTCCCCACCCCCTGCCACTTTACTCCGTAACCCCTGCCTGTTTACTCCGTTACCGATGCCTCCTAACCTTATAAAGGATAGGACTTTATCTATGTAACTCCCTATCCTTTACACCCATTCCAGGCATCCCTTACGCCCTTAACTGACGTCCTTTACACCTCGTACTCCCCCGGCGCACCGAACTTCTCCACCATCGCCCTCACCTGATCCGGACTATAATCCTTGTCGTGCGAAGAGAGTCCCATCCCCACGAGACTCTGGTGAAACTGCTTGTCCTTCTTGATCCAGCGCAGCAGTTTGGCCTGCGCCACCTTCGGATCATCAATCGTCGGGAACATCAGCAAGGCGAACTCCGACTTGCCGTACGTGCGAATAGCGAAATTTGTGTGTGTCATTGGCTACTATTTTAGTAAAATTATTCAACTGCAAAGATACTAATATTTTTTGGACTATGCAAGGAAAACTATAATAAAATGGAGTGTATTTGTTGTTTATTTGACCTGCAAAACATATTTACAAACTTTTCACGTTATATTGATGCGATTCACAAATCACAAAATCACAAATCACAAAATCACAAAAGGTTTTTGCGATAATCATCAAAAAATCTTATATAATTTATTAATATATTATATATATTATAATATATATAATATATTATTATTTATTATAGTTATATTATTACTTCCATTTCTATTTTTCCTTTTTTATTCTTCCATTTTATTTTTCCATTTTATTTTTCCTTTTGTGATTTGTGATTTTGTGATTTTGTGACAATGTACTATGAAAGCACACAGGGTCAGGAGTGCTGTGCGTACAATTGGAAAAGCACACGGGTCAAGAGTGCTGTGCGTATTTGGTATGACGGCGGCTATGACTCAGGTATTGTCCTGCGCCAATTTGGGATCGTCGATGTGAGGAAACAGCATCATAGCATACTCCGACTTGCCATAAGTTCTGATCATGAATTTTTCTTTAGTCATAGATAAGATGTTTTTGATGTTAATATGTTTAAGGTAAAATATTTGACTGCAAAGTTACTAATTATTTTCGACATATGCAAGAAATAGATTAATAAAATAAAGAGTTTTGCGCAAAGTATTCAGTATTCAACAACTAGGCTAAAACATTTTACATAATAATCGAAACTTAACAATTAACAATTTAACAATTGCCTTTTTCAAAAATGAACAACAAGCATCTATAATATATTAATATATATATTAATATTATATATATATTTAATATATATATAATATTACTTATTTCTTACTCAATTTACTCAAACGCCAATTGTTAAATTGTTAATTGTTAACCTGCATACCTCGAGTAAAAACAGGAATGATATTAAAAATATCATCTATTTCTTTGTTTATTCGAAAAAAAGTCTTATCTTTGCAAGTGCTAATAATGCTACACTATGCCTAAAAATATAGGAACACAAGATGTAAAGAGCCCATATTCAGCAGCTTTCACTGCTGCATCTATGATGTATAGGGAGATGACAGCGCTTATTCCTCTGATGATGGATGAGCATGCTGATAACCTCATAAAACAAGAGATTGAGGAGAATAATCTGCTGTGCATCAATAGTATGAATAGTCGCAAGCGCGTGGTTTCAGAGTTTCAGCGCAGATTCAAGGCATTGCCTATTGGATTCTGGGAAAACTATATGCAGTTGAGCGAAAGGGCTCAGCGCATTGCCCTCCTGTATGCAATTCTGAAATCATACCAGCTGATCTTCGACATGCATATCTGTGTGACGCTGAATCTGTGGCGTTCTGCCAATGCTGAGATACAGTCAAGCGATGTGATGCTCTATGTCAATGAGTTAGCAGTTCAGGATGCATTTGTTAATAGTTGGTCAGAATCAACCAGAAAAAAGATTGCATCTACTTATATTCTCATTCTCCATCAAGCTGGTTTGATGAAGGACGATTCTTCAGCCCTTTGCCAAGCTGAATTAGATGATAAGGATTGGACATACTACATACGCATGGGCGAAGCCTGGTTCTTGGAAGCCTGCTTCCTGCCTACTTATCGAGTTAATGAACTAAAACAGAAAGCTAAATGAAGACAATGACAGTAGAGCAGCTGTACGACAAACTCTGCAGCAAGGCTTTTCAAGATCCGCGTAATGGCGACCTTCACTATAACTATTTCATGTTCCAGTATGATGCATCGAAGGAGTACGACATGTTGCGCCAGATAGATGATATCCGTGAGAAGATTCGTCGTCCCAACAACAATGTCGATATCTTATTACTCGATCTCTTCGAGGAGTTCACGGCTTTTCTCGATGGACGTAGCTTCGGCAGAAAGTGGAACAGTTATAAGGACTACCTGATCAATAAGGAGCAAACCATGAAGAAGGAAGTGGAGACGAGTCTTCGCGACCTCGCCAATAGCGATGACTTTATGCAGTTCCTGCATCAGCGCATCATGGCGCATGTCAGCAAAAACGACGATGAGATGATTCGTCCCTTCGTCTTTGTCTATGGGGTAGGAGCCATGTTCCCATATCTGCGAGTCAATAATCTGCTGGTGCGTTATGAGGCAGAAAACAAAAGTAGTCTCTATAAACTCATCATCTTCTATCCAGGCGAACAGAAAGGAAATTCATATAAACTCTTTGGCAAACTCGAGGACGATCATACTTATCGAGCCAGCTTATTACTCAACGAATAAAACGACTATTGCTCTATGAAGTTACAAGATATCTACAAGCGCAAAGTGACGGAAGAGTTGAATCCCGTCGTATCAGTATCAGACTACACCCAGAAGACTGTAGAAACTGAAATCAATGAATACGTGTTTACTGACGAGATTATCCATTATCTCTATACCGTATTGAATGCCATCCGCGAGGGTAATTACCACCAGAATGGTATCTGGATCAATGGTTATTTTGGTACTGGTAAGTCTCACTTTCTGAAATACCTCAATTATTGTTTCAAGGAGGAGTATCGCGAAAAGGCCCTTGCGCGCCTTGAGGATGCAGTGCTGGAGCGCGATCCCTTTACCCATGATGATAGCCAGAGCGAGGTGTATCCCTCAGAGATGCGCGCTTTAGCAGACTGGCTGAAGAAGACCAAGATTGATACTGTACTCTTCAATATTGGTGATAAGGTGACAGGCGACAAGCGCGATGAAGATGCCTCATTTACCAAGGCCATCTGGCAGGAATTCAACAAATTCCGTGGCTTTAATCGTGAGAATATTGCCTTAGCCCAATACCTCGAAAAGCCATTGGCTGAGAAGGGGAAATTGGAGGAGTTTAAGCGCCTGATGGAAGATGAAGGCTTCGAGTGGGAGCATGATTGTTTGCAGCTCGCTGCCACTGAGATCGACCTTGTCATGGAGGTGGCCAAGCAGGCAGAACCCAGCCTGAGTTATGACACCATCAGAGAAAACATCAAGAAGAGCAATATCTCTTTGAGCGTTGAAAATCTGACAGCTGAGCTGAATAGTTACATCAAGAGTCGTGGCGACAATTATCGCCTGCTGTTCTTTATCGATGAGATCAGTATGTTTATCGGAGGTAAGCGCCAGCTGTTATTACAGCTCCAGCAGATTGTGGTCCGTATTCAGGAGGACTGCAATGGCAAGGTATGGTTAGGCTGCACAGCCCAGCAGGATCTTACTGAGTTGGTGGATAGCATTCAGATTCAGAACACAGCTGACGACTATGGCCAGATCAAAGGTCGTTTCCCAGTTCGAGTCGCCCTGAAGGGTGCCAACACAGAGTTCGTCACCAAGAAACGTGTGCTTGGTAAAGAGGAGGCTGTGGTCAATGTATTGGGCAAACTTTATGATGAAAACAGAGATGCTATCTCCAATCAGTTCAATCTGCCCACCTCTTATAATGTCTTTGGCGATAAGGAAGATTTCATCAGCTATTATCCCTTCGTGCCTTATCAGTTCCAATTGTTAATACAGGTGTTCGACTCATTCGTTACCAAGCAGTTTGTGGATAAGGAGGTCAAGGGTAATGAGCGCAGTGTGTTGAAGATTACCCACAACACAGTTTATAACACACGCGATGAGGAGGTAGGTAAGTTTATCTCCTTCGATCAGTTCTATTCTGCCATGTTCGAGGCAGGCTTGCAGCCTAAAGGCCGCAGGGCCAGACGCAATGCAGATAGCGTGATTGTAAAGTACAAGGATGTAGATTTTGGTAAGCGCGTGGTTGATGTGCTCTATATGATTTGCAACATCAGCGAGAACGACCAGATGCTCTTCCCAGCTACCATTGATAATGTGGTAACACTGCTGATGACAGATATCGACCAGAATCGTTTGGAGTTGAAACAGAAGGTAGAGCGGGTGCTGGAGTTTTTAAAGCAGGAGAGTATCATTCGTCTCATCTTAGGTAAGGATGGCGCACCTGACACCTGGCAGTTCTATAGTGAGGATGAGTCAGAAGTGGCTAGCCTGATAGCCAATCGCAGACCCGATAACTACTTCATGGCAGAGCAGTTTAATAAGATCTTCAACAGTTATCTCAGTTTCTCTAACAAGGAGGGTTATTGTGGCAGTAACTTCTCTGTCAGTCTGAGTATTCTGGGGCGTACCTTCTTTGGAACCAATACAGATATCCAAGTAGAATTAGTGATGCAGGCAGATACGGATGATGCCAGCAATTATGCCTTTACCTTCAATAAGGATTCACGTCGATTGGTATTCTTCATGGCGCCAGACTATAAAGACAGGCAGTTGGTAAACGACTTCTATTGGTATTGTCAGGTGGAAGACTATTTGCAGCATGCCACCAATGAGAGTGAACAGCGCACCAAGACCAATAATGCCTTTAGAGAGCAGGCTGCAGAAATAAAGAAAAATCGTATCGAGAAACCTCTGCGTGAAATCTTTGATAACTGTCAGGTGATTGGAGGTCAGAATGTTTTCACCTCAGCAGAACTGGGCATGAAGAGGGGTAATGAAAAATATAAAGCTGCTTTGCAGGCCCATTTGGCTGAGATCTATAAATATGCCAAGGCAGTATCTACACCAGAATATCCTACTAATGCAGCAGATTTGCGTCAGAAACTACTCAATCCCCAAGTCGAGTCAGAAATGTCTATGCCTGAGCAGGTAGTAGAGAACTTCCTGAATCAGCAGGGGCACGATACGGCAGTGACGGATGTAGTGCAGAAATTCAGTCAGGCTCCCTATGGCTGGAATGAGTTCTGCACCCTGTACGTACTGAATAAACTGGTGGTTCGTCGCAAGCGTGCCTTCATGTATAATAACAATCCTAATGTGGATCGAAAGACGATAGCTGAGAATCTGCAGAAGAACAAACCACTCTTTACAGTTACAACAGCTCAGGAGATACCACAGGATATGGTGAACAAGTTCACTGCTGCTTGGAAGAACATCTTTAAGATGGTGTCTGTCATGCCAAGCGATGCACAGGAACTCTTCGATTATTGTAGGATTGGAGAGAAATCACCCATTGTTCATAATAACTATGAGGGTAATGCACGACAACTCACGGAGGCAGGTGCAACAGTTTTGGCAAAAGTGCTTTACGATGAGCTGGATAAGATGAAGCAATGGCGCGAAACGCGTGATATCAAGACCTTCTTCAATATCTTCATTGAGGGTGAGGAAACCATCAGTCAAGAGATCGACAATTGCACTCGTATCAATGGCTTCTGTCAGGATCAGTTGGCGAAATATGCTGATTTCCTCTCATTCGTGAATCATAACGAAGAGAACTTCGAGTTCTTAGATGCTGATGCTCGTCAGATGGCTTCAGATCTGAAGAAGATTCAGAAAGAAGCATGGCCCATCGACAAGATGCCCATCTATAACAAGCAGAAACGCAATGTAGAAGGAGCCATTGGTGAGGTACGCGAACAGATGGTAGAAGAAGTGAAGAAAGCCTACGATGAGTGCTTTGCCCAATTAGAGCAGCTCATTCAGAATCTGGGCATTCCTGAATATAAGCTTCCAAACAAGGATGATGTGATTTTGGCTAAGACGCGTACAGACAGTCTTCATGCCCTCAAACTCTATGCCGACACCAGCGATTACTTTAACCAGCAGGTATCTCTTATCAACAAATATGCTGAGGATAAGAATAAGCCTAAGGTAGTTAGTGTAAATCTGAGAACAAGGTCGAAGACCATCCGCACAGAGGCAGATGTAGATGCCTATCTAGCAGAATTGAAGCAGCAGATCATGGCTAAGATTAATGGCAAGGACGATGTAATCATTCAATAATATGGATACAGGCAGGATTAAGCAGTTTGCGATAGAATCGCGCAAGATATTGAAGGAAGGTGTGATGCAGCGCATCAGGGCCTTAGGTTTCGATGAACAAGGCCAAACCCCAGATGTACCAGAAAAGGTACAGGGAGGTACGCGCTACCAAGGTCGTATGATCGAGAATGAGCGATTCTACGATTCATGGATAGCCCTCAATGAACATATCCAGAGGGTAGGGGTGAAAGCAGTCTATGAAGAAGCTGCCTATACTTGGTTCAATCGCTTGATAGCCATCCGCATCATGCAGAAGAATCACTTTATCGAGCCTGTTCTTAGCTATGATAATCCTGAGATACGAGTGCCCCATATCGTGAGTGAGGCCCGAAGAGGTAGTATCATGTGCGCCTTGACTGATGATGAGCAGAACAGACTTCGCAATCTTCTTATGGATGACACTAAAACCCAGGAGCAGTTCACACTTCTCATCATTGCCTACTGTCGTGAGAATGCTGTTATCAGCAAATGCTTTGGTGGTATTGCGCCATATCTTGAACTATTATTGCCAGATGATATTCTGTCGCAGAATAGATTCATCGACCTGCTGAACAATACCAATGAGTATATTACTGAAGAGCAGTTCCGCTCTGCAGAGTTGATAGGCTGGTTATACCAGTTCTATATCTCAGAAAAAAAGGACGAGGTGTTTGCTTCCTTCAAGAAAGGTAGAAAAGCTGAGGCAGAAGATATACCTGCAGTCACCCAGATTTTTACTCCTAACTGGATTGTGAAGTATATGGTCCAGAATACGGTTGGTCGTATCTATCTTGATAACAACCCATATTGCCCACTCAAAAAAGATTGGAAGTATCTCGTTGAGCCAACAGAAAAGACACCTAATGAAGCCATCCTGAATATTGATAACCTTGAAGATTTGACATTGGCAGACCTGGCATGTGGTTCTGGTCATATACTGGTAGAAGGCTTTGACCTGCTCTATAGCCTATATATCGATGAAGGTTACAGCCGTTATGATGCAGTCAAGAACATCTTTACCAAGAACTTAACAGGTATTGATCTTGATACGCGAGCCAAGCAACTGGCAACATTTGCGCTATTGATAAAGGCTGCACAGATTGATCCAAAATTCCTAGATGGCGAAATCATGCCACGCGTCTATGATATGCCAAACGTAGATCGCTATACATGGCGAGAACTTAATGGGCACATGACTTGTGCGCTGGATATAGAGATGCGCGATGAAAATATCAGCAAAGAGCTGGATGAAGCATTCGATCTTATGTCACAAGCCCAGAACCTTGGTAGTATCATGAAGTTTGATATTTCTGAGAATACAAGAGAGTTCATCCTCAAATGTGTTAAAGAACAAAACAAACAGCACAAATTTGAAGATTCATTTAGAGAGCTCTTCCATGGATTCAATATCATATTGGCTCTAACAGTGAAATATGCGGCATTAGCTATGAATCCGCCATATATGGGTAGTGCTAATATGAACAATTTGCTTTCTAAATATGTGAAGACGAGATACGAGGAAGGCAAGGCCGATCTTTTCTCTTCTTTTATGCTTTTGGCTGTTGATCGTTTGGAAGACCAAGGAAAGTACGGTATGATTAACATGCATTCGTGGATGTTTCTTTCCTCGTTTGAGGAATTAAGATTGTCTTTGATTAACAATTATCATATAGATTCATTATTACACCTTGGCTCTCGTGCATTTGATGAATTAAGTGGTGAGGTCGTCCAAAATGTTGCATATGTTATCAGCAAATCTGTCGTTTCTGAAACAGGATCTTACTACAGGTTGGTAGATGGGCGAAATTGTTTAGAAAAGGAACGCTTGTTTCGAGAATCTCCCACCATAAATAGTATTAAATTCGATAAAGTAGACCAAAGAAACTTTAATAGAATCGTAGGTGCACCTATTGGTTATTGGGTTAACGAAAATATCTACAGAGTATTTAACAACGTTCCTCTTGGCGAAATTTCATCTATAAAACAAGGACTTACAACTTCAGATAATGAACGTTTTTTGAGAATCTGGTATGAAGTTGCATTAAATAAAATAGGCTTCAATTACAATACGTCAGAAGAAGCTAAAGAGAGTCATCTTAAATGGTTCCCACACAACAAAGGAGGTGGTGTACGTAGATGGTATGGTAACTTAGATTTTATCGTGAATTATCAAAATGATGGCGAGGAGATGAAAGCATTTCAATCAACTCTTAATCAAGGATGGACTGCAAGAATAAAAAGTCGCGAGTACTATTTCCATGAGTGTTTAAGTTGGTCTATGGTGTCCACGGGATTATTAGGTATAAGATATTATCCAAATGGTACTATTTCAAATATTGCTGGTCCATCTATTTTTGATTTAGATGATTTTCCGTATTATTTAGGACTATTAAACTCTAAAATTGTTAGATTGTGCTTGGATGTAATGAATCCTACTTTAAATAATAATGTTTTGGATTTTAATAAAATACCAATAATACGTACACCATCTCAGGATATTACAGATAGAGTTCAAACAAATATTAATATTTCAAGACTAGACTGGGATGCTCACGAAACCTCATGGGACTTTGGAACGAGCCCATTAATAGAATATAGTGCTGGCGAAATAGAGGAAGAAGGAGAAATTGTTGATTTAGGCCCTGTGCCTGATTTGCTTGAACTTCAGGTTAAGCAATATAAGGCAATCTGGGAACAGAATTTCAACCAATTGCATGCAAATGAGGAAGAATTGAATCGTCAGTTTATTGAGATTTATGGACTTCAAGACGAACTGACTCCTGATGTGCCACTTGATGAGATAACTATTCTTCAACAAGGGGAGATTTCTATTGAAGATAACAAAATCGTCTGGCATCCGGATGTAATTATGAAGCAATTTATATCATATGCTATTGGTTGTATGATGGGCCGTTATAGACTGGACAAGAAGGGACTCTGCATCGCTCATCCAAATCCATCAGAAGAGGAATATGCGCCATACGAGTATCATGGTTCTACTTTCTCGATAGATGATGATGGTATCATCCCACTGATGGCAAAGGATTCTCGCTTTGATGATAATGGTGTGAACAGACTCACAGATTTTGTAAAACTAGTGTTTGGAGTTGAGACGCTGACAGAAAACATGAACTACCTCGAAGAGGCTCTTGGAAAAACAGTAGAGCAATATCTGATTAAGGACTTCTGGAAGGATCATAAGAAGATGTACCAGAACAGACCTATCTACTGGCTCTTTTCTTCAAAGAAGGGCGCTTTCCAAGTCATCGCCTATATGCACCGTATGAACAAATATACTGTAGAGAATATCCGCAACAAGTATCTGTTGCCCCACATCGATTATCTGCGCCAGGAACTTGCAAGCCTCGATGCTCGCGTATCTGCCCTTACTGCTCAAGAGCGAAAGCAATATCAGAAGCTGCAAAAGGACTTAGATGAGTGCATGGAGTACCACGATAGACTGCACTCTGTTGCAGACCAACAAATAGACTTCGATCTCGACGATGGAGTAGTAGTAAACTATGCCAAGTTTGGTGATGTATTAGCAAAACTGAAATAAACATTGTGATGGCAAGAAAGATATTACATTTGGGATCTTCGGTATTGAATTCTTATACAGGCTCAAGGTTCTCCTCATCGGATCATGGGTTTAAAGCATATTTAACTGATCGATTAACTGGAGAGGAGTTGTTTAGTACAGCAGTATATACACCTTACGACGGAAGAACTTCAATACATGCAGCAATCTCTATATGGAAAAAAGTTAAAGAAGAATATGGAGATGATATTGATTTGGACTATTCTGGAAAGCTAGAAATAACAAAGACTTTTCTAGATAGTGCAATTAATCCTAAAGAGTATTTTGCTGTGTTGAAATATAAAGATTATGAAACAACTCTTGAAATTCATATTGGTAATAAAAAACTCCCTTTGTATAGATATCATTATAAAGAAGGTATGTTTTGTTTGTGGAATGAGATGATTGAGAGAGTTAAAGGAAAAATTAAAAGATTCAATATTAAAAATATAGATTATACAGAAGCTCCATCTTTAAAAGAATATATCAAATAAATTAAAATTGTGATAACAAGATCTGATATTTCAAATTTCTTCGATTACGAAGCTGAGGCTGCAATGAAGAGTTGGGAGGCTACAATGAAGCTTCCTCTCGCAGATCGTATACGAAAGAGAAAGGCAATTAAGGACGTTTATCTGGTACGTGATTATTGTGAGCCTACAAAAGATCGCGAATACCTATATAAAGTAAAAATAAGCAAAAACCTATCAGACTTTAAGGAAGGTGATCCACTTTTTCTGCATGAAGATGGTGAGTATAATGGAATGAAATGCACATTATACTCTTTTGAAGAAGAAGGTGTGATTTGTGTTAGCGTTTCCCTATATGATAGAAAATATGATTTGGAGCCATTCTATGATGTTCCTTTAGTATTAGATAAAGATGTTTTAGACTTGCGAGATCGCATATACTGTAATTTTACTGCAGGTTTACCATTTAATATAGATTATTGGAATGATTTGTTATTAAATAGCAAACAGCTACCTCATTTTATAGAAGATAAGAAATGCTATGACTTATATAAAGATTTGGTGAAGAGTTTGGAAATGCTTCCTTGCCAAGAGAATGCTGTTCTTAAGAGTTTATATGCAGATGATTATTACCTGATTCAAGGCCCTCCTGGCACAGGAAAGTCATTTGTGTTAGGACTTATTATTTTGATGGAACTGATGTGCTTCAAACATAAAGTAGCAGTGGTAGGTCCCAACCATATGGCAATTAACAATACGCTGGAGAAGGTGTTCGATTTCTGTCCAAACTTAAGTGATTATATGCCATTTGCCAAAGTTGGCAAACCATATAATGCTCCTTCATGTAGCCAAGAGTTTAATGGTAAAGAATACAAAATAGAGAATATTATTAATTTAAATTCTACTTTTTTAAACAATGCTGAATCTCCATGGCTTATTGGATTAACGCCACATTCGTTCTATACATCAAAAGCAAGGAATTTAAAATGCGACACGCTAATTATAGATGAGGCGGGGCAGATGACGATTCCTTTAGCCATGATGGGTATGGTTAACGCAAAGAAGGTAATTCTTGCTGGCGATCATAAACAATTACCACCAATTATTACATCTGAGTCGGTGCCAGACTATATGAAGAAATCTGCATTTGAGACACTGATGACGGAGGGAAACTATACCTTGCTTGACACGAGCTTCCGTATGTGCGAGCCAATATGCGAGTATGTGTCAGACCTGTTTTATGATGGCAAGGTGAAAGCTAACAATGAAGGTTGTGGTGATATGGTGAAGTGTGATGATCCTTTATATAGTTTCGACAAGCCTGTTATTATTCACCAGGTAGAAGATGAAGGATGCCAGGCGTCAGAAAAGGAAGCTGAGTTTATTGTGAATACCATCGTAGGCTTCTTGAAGAAAGGCGTGCCTGCTAAAGAGATTGCAGTATTGGCTCCATTCAGAGCGCAGGCTGCCACTGTAAGGAGAGGAATAAGGAAGCTCGAGGATATTTCAGATGAAGACAAGAGTGAACTTGTTGCTGATACTGTAGATAAGATGCAGGGCCAGGAGAGGGAAGTGATAATATATTCTTTCACTGCTGGCGATCCTGATTATATATCAGAAATGGCTGATTTCCTATATAAGCCAAACAAACTGAATGTGGCCTTCTCTCGAGCCAAGTCGAAACTAATCATAGTAGGAAACTTCGATATGATATTGGAGAACGCTGGAGATGGATTCCCACACATCCAGGGTATGTTGAACCATAAGAACGTAACTATGGTGTAATTCATAAATCATAAAACTATATTATTATGGCATTCAAACCTACAGACGCACAACTGAAGATATACGACTTCGTCGAGAATGGTCCAGAAGACATCCTGAATATGAGCTAATATTATAAAAGGTTAAATTCTAGTAGAAAAACAGTGTTTTATTTGGCCGTGAAATAAGATTTTTGTATATTCGCGGCTGAATAAAACGCTTTTTTATGAAGAATATTATTGGAAGAGAGAAGGAAATAAAGGAGCTCAACAAGCTGTATGATAGCAGTTTGCCTCAGTTCGTTGCTGTATATGGTCGTAGAAGAGTCGGTAAGACGTTTCTGATTGACCAGACTTTAAAAAACCGTATTACCTTCCGGCATGCAGGCTTGTCGCCAGTAGACTATCAGCAGAAGAACCTGATGAAGGATCAGCTGAAGAGTTTCTATTACTCGCTGATTAGTCAGGGCATGAAGAAAAGCAAATGCCCTGCTTCTTGGATGGAAGCATTCTTTATGCTGGAGATGCATCTTCAATCGATTGATAATGGTGGGCGTCAAGTGGTATTCTTAGACGAATTACCATGGTTGGATACTCCTCGTTCTGGTTTTATCACAGCTCTTGAGTCGTTCTGGAATGGATGGGGATGCCATCGTGATAATTTTATGTTGATTGTCTGCGGATCAGCAACTTCGTGGATTGTGGATAATCTTATCAATAATCATGGTGGTCTTTATGGCAGGCTGACTTGCGAAATAAAGTTGTCACCATTCACGTTGAAAGAATGCGAACAGTATTATCAGAATAGGCTAATAAAACTATCCCGTTATGATATTGTGCAGAGCTATATGGCTCTTGGCGGAATTCCCTATTATTTGAGTTATTTCGATAGTGGACACAGTCTCGCTCAGAACATTGATAACCTCTTCTTTGTGAAGAATGCCAAACTGAACGATGAGTTTGATCGCTTGTTCGCATCAGTGTTCTCGCGTCCTGAGGAAATAAAGAAAATAGTTAAGCTGTTAAGCAAGCGCCATTCAGGCTATATGCTGGATGAAATTGCCCAAAAGACTGGGATATCTATTGGTGGCTCGCTGAGTAATATGCTGAAGGCTTTGATTGCCAGTGATTTTGTGTTGCGTTATGTGCCGTTTGGGTGTTCTAAGCGCGAAGTGCATTATAAGCTAATTGACCCATTCTGTATTTTCTATCTGCGATATGTTCCAGAAAACAGTAGCTATGTAACAAGTTTCTGGCAACAGAATCAATCGTCGCAAAGTATTGTTAGTTGGAGAGGATTTGCCTTTGAAGAAGTCTGTCTTCTTCACATCGTTCAAATCAAGAAGGCATTGGGCATTATGGGCGTTTCTACGCAACAATCGTCATGGGCGCTGCGTGGCAATGATGAAGAAGAAGGAATGCAGATAGATTTGATTATTCAACGTGCTGACCATATCGTAAATCTGTGCGAGATGAAATTCTATGGTGAGGATTTTACTGTAGACAAATCATATCACCAGAAGATAGGTCATCGTGAAAAAGTTCTAACTGAAAGACTATCGCGTAAGGAAACGGTACACCCTGTACTGATTACAACCTATGGACTTACCTATAATGAATACAGTGGTATATTCCAGAACGTAATTACAGTAGATCAACTATTTGAATAAGAATATGAGCATACAAGAGAAGATATATCGCTATTTTGAGCAGTACCCTGATTTGCGACAAAGGGGCGGAAATGGTTTTGTTTTTGTCGTGGACTGACCAAGTTCCATTTGTGCAAATGCCGCTTGCACTATTATAAGATCTCTCGAAAGGCAACGGGTAGGCGAGCATCTACGCTCGAGGATACTCCAGGGTCCTCGAGAAAAACCTAAATAAATATTAATTTATTTGTTTTTCTGCTCGCTTATTCGTAATTTTGCAGCCGTTAAACGTAGATCGACGTACTGGGAAAAGCGCATCTCAGTTATAATAGAAATAGTCTGCCCTCCTAGGGAAGCTAAAATAGATTTTTTATTGGTTAAGGTTAATGGTTGATGCCCATCGTGATGATGCGCCCCCTATAGTTCAAATTTTTTGATTTAAGTTGTTTTCCTCCACCACTGTAAAGTGGTGGAGGGTTTTTTTGTCTTAAAGAAGTTTAAAAACGA
>Ga0247611_10000140_pt1 | contig 148707 bp, 124 predicted proteins | sample 177DNAGHGhighgp2_FD_192422 | JGI IMG/M metagenome (GOLD analysis project Ga0247611, IMG submission 192422) | Sheep rumen microbial communities from Palmerston North, Manawatu-Wanganui, New Zealand - 1770 DNA GHGhigh gp2 | ecosystem: Host-associated > Mammals > Digestive system > Stomach >...
CATATCAGTAAAACACGAATCACACCACGCTGCACCACATTGTGATTGAGTATCCAAGAGATTGCGTTTCATCTCTACCACCTGCAGTTCAGGTTTCTCGAATTTCTTTTTTCCTTCCATAATTGTAATTATTTAAAGGGTTAATATAAAAGTAAATTTGTTCATTATTCAATGTTTCAGCGAGCAAAGTTACAAAATTTTTTTTTGTATTTCCAAACGTATGGTGTGGCGGGTTCCCGGATAGTTCACCGGGCGGACCTGCCCAAAAGCTATCAAAGTATAGGGAAGGATAGTAAAAGAAATAACGCATAAATTCAGCAAGTTTTATGCGTAAATTTATGCGTAAGTGTCTTAAGTGGCTGATTTTCAGTATGTTCCGTGGAGCATAGGAAACCTGACCATCAAAGCCTTCTGGGGCTACTCCGAGAACGCTGTCAAGGTCCATCTTTGGGTCGCAATCAGTCCCAATCTGCTGCTAGCCTGGGTGAAAGCCGCGCTCAAAAGTCCGCTGACCATCACCGAAGTCTCGAAGGTGGTAGGAGTATCGCTCCTTACCAAGACCGACCTATTCTAACTGCTGGATGTTCCAGCCCCACTCACTCAAAACCAAAATGTCAATGAACTTGAATTAAACTTGTAAACCAAAATTTATCGCATCGGTAGTATTTTATAATAATGATTAATTTACAAATACACAGCAAACATATTTTAACAACAACGTTTTATGGGGTATTTTTTTAAGGTGATTTTATCCAATTGTTACGATAACCTGTTACCTCATCTATTAAGCGATAGCGGATGTGTGCCTTACAGTCATTACCACCTGTATAAGGCACACTGAATTCTACTTCATTATCATGCGTTCTTATGGCCATGCAGCTACGCATCTTGCTGGGGTCACAGCCCACGCCTGGAGCGGTAAGCTGGATCCGGGCGGAGAGGTTCCAACGTTCAGGATGTATGGTGTCGGTTAGCGTTAGACTGCAGCGCAATGTTACTACTCCAGTACCAGGTATTATCTGCAGGAGTTCCAGTGCTGCAGAGGGAAACTGCGGGAAAGGTTGCGGTTCCGGAACGTGTTCATTGCCCAGCTGGGCAAAGCCGTGATAGGCAGAGACAAAGAGATTGAATCCGCTAATATGATGCTTCTCATTGTATGGCGGACGGTGGGACGGTACGGAACGGGCGTAGTCATTCCACTGCAGTTGGACTGCATGAGGTTGATGCTGCCAGGCCTTGATGGCACGAAGGTGAACCTGCTGCTGGTCAAGCTGGGCGGGTGAACCGACAAAGGGGGTACGGGGCTTGCGCTTCCAGTAGCACTGGCCGTTACGGTGGTAGAAAGTGATATCTCCTATTGAGGACCAGCAGTCCTGGATTAATGCTGTAGGTGTGAACTTGGGCATGTTTCAAGATATTAGCGTTATAATGCAAAGATACTCAAAAACCTGCGTAGCTCATCTGAAAGCGTACGATTTTGGTCCGATGCGGGTTTGCAGTGGCCATATACCGGTACGATTCTCATTCGTGGCGGATACGTAAGCGTTCGCCGCTGGTTTGCATCAGGTTGATTCAGGGTTTGAAAGCGTGGGCCGCTGATGTGTCGTGGCCGTGTGTCTGGTCTTAAAGCGTGCGGAGCTCATCGATGCCGGAGCGATGGCGGGTCTGTTTGCGTGGGAAGATCATGTGCAGCGGGTTGATATCCGGTTTGTTTGCGTGCGTCTTTCATCCGATTCAGGTCAATGCCTGATGTAAGTGCGTGCGTCTTTTGTCCGCCGGTGCGATGTCTGGGGTGTATCCGGGCTGTGGCGGACCTTTCTGAGATTTGGATATATGGCCCACACCCCTACTGTTACACGTAAATACGGCAATTATAGAGGGTTTACTTGAAAACTGAAGCAGGTATGCTGATACCGGTTACCCCCTGGGGTGAAAATTCTACACTTCTTTATCACCTCTCATATAAATATCTACCAACTCCGTATCTCATTCGGTAAATGCCTGAGCGGGAACGTAAGTGATTCCGCGAGGGCGGCCGGACCGCCTGATGCGATTCCTGATACGCAGTCTGTAGGCGGGACGGGCTCTGTGGGCTGGAGTATGCAGACTGGAATGGAGTGAAGGCTCGTGGTCAACAGCGATAGCCGTTGACCTCGGCCGTAACGGAATGGAGGACTGCTCACGGAATGCACACTGTGCCTGGCACGCCGGGCAAAGCGAGGCCTGCTGCTAAACGCGCTGAGGCAGGCGGTCTTGAAACGTGAGGCGCGGCGGGCGTGTAGCGGAAGTGATGGCGTGCTCTGTAGTGGAGGACGGAACTTGGAGCGGAGGACGGGCAGAGTGCCGTAATGGAGGAAGCCGCGTGGCGGTGGAATGCAGTGACGATGATGGAGCGGAGTGCCGTGATGAGGGGTGCAGTGCCGGCGATATGGTTGAGACTATGATGCCAGCTGCAGGGCGTAGTGAAGGCTCGTGGTCCACAGCCTTGGCCGTGGACCTCGGCCGTAACGGAGCGTTGATGTAATGACGCGCTGCGGGTTACCTCTGCACGATGACAAGCCGGCACTACTCCCCTCATCACGGCACGGAGCGGAATTAGCGTTACTGCGTGGAACTGGCACGGGGGTTCCGCAGTGGAGGTACCCTGACTGTCCGGAGCGGAAAGGGCCGACCGTAACGGAAGTGTACGACAGCGCTGGAGCGGAACGGCTGACGGGACTGCGTTTTGAGACGGCCGGGGAAAACCTGCAGAGAGTTTCTGTCCAGATACGGCGCCCGCGATGGTGGTGTTTCTTGTGGGGCGAAATTCCGTTAACCTTGTCACGGAAATTTACGCGGTTTTTACAGGCGTAAAATGTTGACTTTTGGACACTGAAAAATATTTTTCTGACAGAGCAGGCTCTACAGTATGCTGGAGGCTGCGTTTTTGGAAAAGGGATTTGACAACGGAAAATTTTTATTTGACACGGATTTGCGGACGGTGTCCTGTTTTGTGAATGCAGGTGTGTTTGTGTCTTTGGGGTGAAACTGGGAGTTTGGGACGCTTTTGGGACACTATCCGGCTGCTGCATTTTTGCTACCGGTGCAGAAGAAAAGCGTCACGAAAGTGTCACATTGAGGGGCTGGATGGGGCAATGCAAGGCTTATGAGTTGTGGGGTGAAATATTTGGTTGTTGTAGAATGGACATTTTTTGGACTGGGCTACAGGCGGTTGTGGCGGTAGATTTTAGGGCAATGTGAAGAATTTCCGGATTCTGTGACAATTTGTCACGGGGCGAAATTGGGGTTTGGGGACACTTTTGGGACGCTTTTGGGACGCTTGGATGACGATGAGCTGATTCCTGAACTGGGCATTCTACTTTTCCGTAAACCGGGTACCCTACTTTGCCGAAATATGGGCATTCTACTTTGCCGAAATCCAGGTATTTTACTTTGCCGATTATGGTTGGTTTGGGGTTGGCGATGGGTGTTGCGTGCCGGATGGTGGGATGCGGGCCTTGAGGGACCGCACCCTAAAACATACCCGGGACGGGGACCGCTGGCGGCTGTGCCGCCGGGGGTGCGCGGACCGCTACCGAGGAGTGACGCGGAGGCAGTACCTGGAGAGGGACGCTGTGCGGACCCGGAAGGTTGTGCCGGAACAGAACGACCCAGCACCCGGAAGGGTTGCGCCTGACGCTGGCGGCAGGAAGCGCAGGTGCAAACGATTTGTTTAGGGAGGGTGAACGCCTGATGGACCAGCTATTTAACATAGTGGGGATTATGCTTGTAGGAGCGAGTGCGGGAGCGACGGAGGGCATAATCAAGAATTCCATTATGTTACATAGCGGAAAAAGGTGCACTACTGTCTCAAAGCGAACCATGCCCCATTGCGGCCTGAAGCCGCAATTAAAAGAAGCGTGGAGCACGATTGCTATATCTATGCCTGGAACAGTGCTTGCACCGTGGAGGGTGTAGATATAGTAATGGTGCGAAACACCTTGTTATTGGTAGGCCTGAGGGTTTGATGCGGCTGGCTATCTGCAGGAGGTTGCACCGGGAAGAACAGACAGGGACTGGAACTGATTAGGGTTGGGAAACGTGCCCTACTCTGTTTCCAGGCGCTGGCTGTTCTGGGTTAAACAATCCAGACAGTGGCGTTGGGGCGGGTGGATTGCTCTATATACGGTTGCATCGGCTGGAGCGGGATGCGGAGGCCGATGGTTCAGGGCCACTGGCTGCTACCTCTATAGGGCGGGGCCGTAAGTATTTCTCTGCTGCTACTTGCAGAAAGGCTGCTTATTCACTCCTACCCGCCCGCGATACGGGGATATCGGCCGTGAGGGCATCGGACGTATAAGCATCGGAAGAAAGATTTGCTATATTTGCGTTTGTAATGTTCAATACTATTAATACCTGCTTATGAGAAAATGGGAGAAAGAAGGACTGGAGTTCAGGATTACTACCTATGATGTTGCTGATGAAGCACAGCGGGTATCGATGAGCCTGGTCAAGAATCTGATGCTTGAGATGGCTAAGGCCAGTATGAAATTCGACAATGCCAGGTATGGCTTTCATGACCTTCCATATACATACAGGGAGCGGCAGTTGGATGCTGTGCTTCTGCCTGCATTATCTAAGATTTGCCAGGGATTAGTGATGACTGAACTGCCGGTTATCCGCAAGATTAAAGATGAAGAAAAACGTCAGACTGAGTCTACGGGGCGTGCTGACTATTGGTGTATCTACAAGGATTACAGCTTTGTGATTGAATTGAAGCATAGCTATGACCGTTATGGTTCGCATAAGACAAGGCAGGATACTGTTGTTGATAGATGGCAGGAGATGAATGAACAGCTTAGGAATGCAGCTGCTGACTACAGGAATTTTGAGGAGAAGACGAAAGGTGTCATCAGATTGGGGCTCCATGTGATTACTTCAATTACTGCAAAGAGTGCAAATGACCAAACAGTGCAGCAGTACAAGGATAAAGTTAAGGAAATCCAGTACAGACTTGTAAAAGATATGACCGGTAAGAGGCCTACTACCAAGCCGGATATGGTGATGTGTTGGTTGGTACCGATGCGTATGGCTGAGAATGATGATGGAAATATCCCCGGGCTTTGGATGTTCGCCAAATGGTTTGAGCCTATTAAGCACAAAGGGGCGAAACTAATGAATAAAACCTGATGATATATTACAAAAGTTGAAGACGGTTTATTTGCTGACTTCAATTGTTTTGTCTATTTTTGACACTGCAAACAAGGAGAGAGGGGCGCTGGTTGTGAAACCGGGTCCCTTATATTTCAATTATTGGAAAAGGACTGAGAAGGCTGGTTGAGAAACCGGCCTTTTCTATTGTGTGGTGGGAAGATGGGGAAAATCAGTATATTTGTTCCTGCAAAAAGAAACATGGCATCATGAAGAAGATTACAAACAGGCCCGACCCGAATGCGGTGTTCCCGAATCCTAAGATTCCAAGCCTCTGCTTCATCAAGAATGTAGTGAAGAATCCGCGTATCATCATCGGAGATTATACTTACTACGACGATGTGGATGGTGCAGACCAATTCGAGAAGCATGTAACGCACTTCTATGATTTCATCGGCGACAAACTTATCATCGGTAAGTTCTGCGCCATCGCAAAGGGTGTAGAGTTTGTGATGAATGGTGCTAACCATAGGATGGATGGTGTGACCACTTATCCTTTCTATGTTATAGGCGGTGATTGGGGTTCTGCTATTGCTCCGGTGAAGGATGAACTCCCCTTGAAGGGTGATACTGTTGTAGGTAATGATGTCTGGATTGGTCAGAATGTAACTATCATGCCTGGGGTTCATATTGGCGACGGTGCCATTATAGGTACCAACTCTGTTGTGGCAAAGGATATTCCTCCTTATTCAGTTGCCGTAGGCAATCCTTGCCGGGTTGTAAGGAAGCGTTTTGATGATGAGTTCATTGCTTATCTTCTGGACCTGAAATGGTGGGATTGGGACATCGAGAAGATTGAGGCCAACTTTAAGGCCCTGTCAAGTGGCGACCTCTCGCTTATCAGAAAGATTGCTAAATAGATTCTGTTTAGGGTGTATAGAAAAGGTGCATCGGCTATCATCGGACGGCCAGATGCACCTTCTTTTTGGCCGCCCCGTAATTATCGGCTTTCGTGAAAGGCGATAGTTACGGGACGGAACCGATGCTGTGCATCGGATGTTACGCAGGTGCTTGGGTCAGCTGCTTGCGCAGATCCTGGACTTCGGTTTTGAGTTGGGAGTTTTCCCGGCAGAGTTTATCGACCGAGAGCTTGAGCTCGGTGTTCTCACGGCGGAGTTCTAGGACTTCATCGTTGACTTTGGCAAGGTCATCCAGAAGCTTCTTATTGTTGCGGGTGAGCAGCTCTATTGACTCCTGCATGTTACGGATGGCGTCGCCCTGGCGCTTGCGGCGGCCGGCGAACCAGCCTGCTACTGCGGTGGCCGTTGGGACCAGGCAGTCGGTTATCAGATTTATTATTGATGTTTCCATGGTGCTGCAGTGTTTATGAGTAGTACAATTTGATTTCTTGTTCGCGGCGCTTGATGAGTCCGGGCATTTTCTCGTTTCCGGCATAGATCCAGCGACGGAACTCATCGGCTATGGAGGGGTCATTAGGGTCTCTCAGGATCTTTTTGCGGATGGTGGAGACGTTGAAGCCCCGAGCTCCTATGTTGAAGACGAAGCTAATGAGGGCATCGAACTGTTCCTGAGTGAGGTCTGCGCCCATCTGGTTGATACAGTGCTCGGCGTTGCGGATGTCCTGTTGAAGAAGCTCATCGGCTTTTTTTTCGGTTATTTGCATGCCTTGGTGAACGCCTGCGGTGTGGCCGTAGCCGATTGTCCAAACGCCTGCCGGACAGAGGTACGAGTTGAGGCGTAGCTGCTCAAAACTCTTTATAAGTAAAAGTGCGTAATTTGTTGCTTTCATGGTTGTTATGGATTTATGTTAGTGTTTAAACGGTGTGTGTTTGGCGGATTACCAACCTTAATACTATGATGAAGATTGTGGCCGATATGATTAGGATAATTAGGCGGTTCAGGATGGGTGATGCGCGGGGCGGATTTGATGCGGTTTGTTCATGGCTGGTGTTTTGTGTGGTGGTTGTGTCTTGGGTTAATGTGTGTGATTTGGCGGTGTTTTCTGATTGGTTGGTGGTGGACTCCTCTTCTATTATTAGGGTGCCTCCTCCCTGCTCTATCAGTTGGTTGGTTAGATCCTGAAGGGAACTGTTGGTATTAGGGATTGGCAGACCATCTGGGAGTATCTGGAAGTCTGGGATGTAGGTTATGGTGAGTCTGCGGCTCTGGCTGGCCATGAGGTTGCGTGTGGCGCTGTCTATGGCGTTCTGAGTGATGGAGGTGGTTGATGTGCTTGTGGCGGTGGTACGCTTGCTTGTGCGGCAGGCGGGCATCAGAAGTATCATAGTTATGATGCATGATAGTGTGATGATGTGCTTTGTTGTCATGGTACATAGGGTGTTTTGCATTAGTACTTGCACAAAGATAAGATATTTGTGCATAATTTCAAAATAGGCTCAAATGGGCAAAATATGACTTCTGAGTGGCCTTAAATAGGTGTTATAAAGTAAGGGTGATTGAAAAATGGGGCACAGATGGGGCACACGGAGTAACTTTTGGTAAATGAAATCGGCCTCAGAAGTATCTCTGAGGCCGATTTGTAGTGATTCCGCCGGGATTCAAACCCGGAACCTTCTGATCCGTAGTCAGATGCTCTATTCAGTTAAGCTACGGAACCGAACCTTAAGCCAAACGAACAAAGAAAAACTCCGTTTTTCTTTAATTCTTTTGAATTGACGGCAAAAAGGAACTAGTTCATTTTTGACGTTGATTCAAAAGAATCAAGTAAGCGTAAGCTTACTTTGTCGTGGCGTGGTGAGGAAGACGAAGTCAACCTTTCCTTTCGGAAAGCGGAAGACGAAGTCAACCTTTCCTTAAAAGCGGTGCAAAGATACGCTTTTATTTCTACAATAGCACACAAAGCACCCTCTTTTTTCACAAGAAATAACGTTTTTATTTCCGCAGAGCATCACTCAAAGCCTCAAATGCCTGATTAGCATCACCAAACTCCTCCAGCAGCTGCACAAACTTACTGCCTATTATGCATCCTGCGGCATTGGCTTGAGCACTCTCCAGGGTTTGCTTGTTGCTTATTCCGAATCCAATCATGCGCGGATGCCTGAGCCCCATACCGTTCACATGGTTGAAATACGCCTGCTTCTTAAGGTCAAACTCCTTCTGCGCACCGGTTGTGGCGGCAGAGCTCACCATATAAATGAATCCGTCGGTGTTGTCATCGATAAAGCGGATGCGCTCGTCGCTGGTCTCGGGGGTTATGAGCATGATGATACGCACGTCGTACTTATCGGCCACGGGTTTTATCTGACTCAGGTAGTCGTTGAACGGCAGGTCCGGAATGATAACGCCGTCAATGCCAATCTCACTGCATTTTTTAAAGAATGCATCGAATCCGTACTGGTAGATGGGATTGAGGTAACCCATAAAGACCAGCGGCATCTTTACGTCCCTGCGGATGTCAGACAGTTGCTCAAACAGCAGTCTGAGCGTCATACCGTTGCGCAGGGCCTTGGTGGCGGCGTCCTGGATTACGGGACCGTCGGCCATGGGATCGCTGAACGGGATTCCCACTTCTATCATATCGACTCCCTTCTGTTCAAGGGTGCGGATTATCTGCGCGGTGCTGTCAAGCGTGGGGTGTCCGGCGCAGAAATAGAGTGACAGGATGCCTTGTTTCTTGGTAGCGAACAAATTATTTATTCTGTTCATAATTACGTATGTTATTGATAAATACACTCAGTTTGTTAATCTCTTTAAGACCCGGTTCAACCTCAAATTGGCTGTTCAGGTCAATGCCTCGGAAAAGCGGATGCTCAATCTCCGCAAGACGCTCCTCGGCTCCGGGGCCGATGCCTCCGGCCAGAACGAACGTGTTGCCGCCGTCATAGCTGTCCAGCAGGCTCCAGTCAAAACTTCGGCCGCTGCCGCCCCACCCGCTGCATTTGGTGTCAAACAGAAACATATCCACTCCGTCGGCACGCTCAAATGCGTTGCAGACATCAAAATCTGATGCCTGTGCCACCTGTATGGCTTTCATTATGGGCAGCCCGGTGGCCTTATGGATGGCGCGGCACAGTTGGGGCGTCTCGGTTCCGTGCAGCTGTATGCGGTTAAGACCCAGTTCACGGACCTTCAGGACCACCTCATCGGCCGTGGGATTTACAAAGACCCCCACTCTGCACATATCGGGCAGATAACCGGGCCGGCCGCTCACGTAACGCTTGCTGCCAGGCCAGCACATGAATCCCATCATATCCGGGTGCAGGCTCTCCACCTCCCTGATATTCTGAGCGTCACGCATTCCACAGACTTTGATAATCATATGGCTGCAATGAATTCGGCAAGAGCCTTGCCGGGGTCCTGTTCTTTCATGAAGCACTCTCCCATAAGGAATCCGCGGAATCCGGCTGTGCGCAACTGGCGTACCGTATCGGGGTTGCTTATGCCGCTCTCGCTCACTTTAACGGCCTCTGTAGCCATTTTCTCTGCCAGGCGGAAGGAGTTAGCCACATCGGTATGGAAAGTGCCCAGATTGCGGTTGTTTATGCCTGCCATATCGGGGTTGCACTCCAGATAGTCAAGTTCCGGCTCGCTGTGCATCTCCAGCAGCACCTCAAGTTTAAGGTCATGCGCAGTGCGGGTCAATGAGCGGCACTCATCAAGATTCAAATCTGCGGCAATAAGCAATACCGCATCGGCACCCGCCAAACGTGACTCAAACAGCTGATACTCATCAACAATGAACTCCTTGCGCAGAATAGGTATATCAACCGATGCACGCACCTGCGGGATAAAATCCAGAGTTCCGCCAAAATACCTGCTGTCAGTGAGTATGCTCAGGGCCGATGCCCCGCCTGATGCGTACTTGGGTATCACATCCATAGGCTGTGCATCCTCATGGATCCAGCCTTTGGAGGGGCTCTTGCGCTTGAATTCCGCAATTATCCCGTAGGGGCTGGAGGCCAGGGCGCGGCTCATGCTGCGTTCCGTAATGCCGTCGGCCATAAGGCGCTCCACGCGGGAGTATAGTTCTCGGGGCGGAACCAACTGTTTCTGCTGCTCCAACTCCACCCGCTTATGGGCTACTATCTCCTGTAGTATATCGGCCATTACTGATTGATTTCTACGAATTTACGGAATGCCTGCAGGGCGCGGCCGCTCTCCAGTGACTCACGTGCCATTGCCACACTGTCCTCAATGCTCATGTTGCGGTCCATGATACCTATTCCGCAGGCTGCATTGGCTATGATCACGTTCTTCTGCGCGGTGGTTGATGTCCCGTTCAGCACGCTGTCAAATATGGCCGATGCGTCCGATATGCTTGCGCCGCCGAATATGTCACTTGGAGAGATATAGTCCAGACCCATATCCTTGGGGGTATAGACCTTCTCGTAGTAGTTGGTGACCACCTTGAATCCGCTGGTGAGTGAAATCTCATCGTATCCGTCATAACTGGTAATGACGCCAAAGTTGTCACCTATGCGCTGATGGATGTTCACATAAAGACGCAGCTGGGCCTGTGTGGCGGTACCGTGCAGCGAGTTCTTGGGATGGCAGGGATTTACAAGCGGTCCCAGCAGGTTGAAACATGTGGGTATGGCCAGAGCCTTGCGTGTGGGACCCACAAACTTCATTCCGTATGCAAAAAGCGGTGCGTGGAAATAGCATACACCGGCCTCATCGAGTGATCGGCGCAGTACATCGGGGTTGTCGGTGAACTTTACTCCGTGCTCCTGCAGAACGTTGCTGGCGCCGCTTACGCTGCTGCTGCCGCCGTTTCCGTGCTTGGTAACCTTGTAGCCGGCTCCTGCTATCACGAATGCCGAGCAGGTGCTAATGTTGAATGTGTTCTTGCCGTCACCGCCTGTACCAACAATGTCCAGAGTGTTTTCCTGATCCAGGTCAATGTGCTTACCGGTCTCCAACAGTCCCTGACGCAGTCCAAGAAGCTCATCTACAGTCACTCCGCGGGCCTGTATGGCCATAAGCAGAGCGGCTATCTGCTGATCGTTGTACTTACCGTCAATAATGTTCAGCATGATGCTGTGTGTCTCCTCCTGAGTCAGTGAGGCTCCGTCAATGAGTTTTAAAAGATACTGTTTCATATAGCAATGTTATTTATTTGTTATTCAACCAATTATCGATTATTGTCTTACCCTGTGGAGTCAGAACGCTCTCGGGGTGAAACTGGATGCCGCGTATATCGAACTCGCGGTGTCTTAATGACATTATGTATCCGTCATCGCTGCGGCTGGTAACCTCAAGGCACTGCGGAAGGTCCTTGTCATCGACTACCCATGAGTGGTAGCGCCCCACCTCAATATCCTTGGGCAGACCGTTGAACAGATAATCCTGAACTGTGATATGCGCCGGTGTAGCCACTCCGTGAACCACGTTGCCTATGTTGAGCAACTTGGCTCCGAATGCCTCACCTATGGCCTGATGTCCCAGGCAGATGCCCAGTATGGGCTTGCGTCCTGCGTATGTCTTTATAACCTGAGGCATAAGTCCTGCCTCACTGGGTATTCCGGGACCCGGAGAGAGTACAATCCTGTCAAACTGCTCCAGATCCTCAAGACGGAACATGTCGTTACGCACTACGGTCACACTTGCCCCAAGCTCCTTAAGAAGGTGGCTCAGATTGTATGTGAATGAGTCATAATTGTCTATTATTACGGTCTTTATCATAACTTCTCTGCCATTTGGATTGCCTTGCGCAGTGCGCCCAGCTTGTTGTTAACCTCCTGTAATTCATACTCCACATCGCTCTTGGCCACAATACCGCCGCCGGCCTGGAACCACAGCTCACCGTTACGGCTCACAAAGGTGCGTATGGTGATGGCCTGGTTCAGATCGCCGTTAAAGCCTATAAAGCCTATGCATCCACCGTAGGCACCGCGGTTGTGCGGCTCATACTCACTGATAAGCTGCATGGCGCGTACCTTGGGCGCTCCGCTCAGTGTGCCGGCCGGGAAAGTGTTAATGAATGCCTTTACGGGATCGGCATCATTGTCCAACTCTCCCGATACGCGGCTTACCAGGTGTATTACATGGCTGTAGTATTGCATATCCTTGTAAAAGTCTATGTGTACGTTGTGGCAGTTGCGGCTCAGGTCGTTGCGGGCCAGATCCACAAGCATCACGTGCTCGGCATTCTCCTTGGGATCATTCTGAAGGTAGAGGGCGTTCTCGCGGTCCTGCTCGGCATTACCGGTACGTCTGGTGGTGCCTGCTATTGGATCGATGTATGCCTGTCGGCCCTGTATGCGGCAGTGAGTCTCGGGGCTTGATCCGAATATCCTGAACCCACCAAAGTCAAAGTAGAACAGGTACGGACTGGGATTGATGCTACGCAAGGCGCGGTACAGCTGGAAATCATCGCCAGTGAAGGACTGCTTGAAACGGCGTGACAGAACAATCTGGAATACATCTCCGCGCTTGCAGTGGGCAATTCCGCGGCGTATGTTCTCGCGGTGCTCATCATCGGTCAGGGTGCTGGTGCATTCACCTACGGCACGGAATCCGAATGTGCGGAACGTATGGGAACTCAGGCTGTGCTCAAACTTATCGAGCGTGCTGGTCTCATTGTCCTTAAGCAGCTCAATAAGAGTAAGTTCGTTGCTGTAATGGTCAAATACCGCAATGCTCTTAAAGAGCGTGTACTGCATATCGGCCGCATCGTTCTCCTTCTGGGTCTCGTCCTTGATGCTTATGTTCTCAAAGTAGCGTACGGCGTTGAATGTGGTGAACCCGTACAGACCGCAGTAGTTGCTGCCCTCACCCTCTATGCTAAAGTGGCGCAGAAAATCATTTATCAGCCTGGCAGCGTCATAATCGGCACTGATGGCGTGCTCCTGCGTGGTTCCGTCGGGCAGCAGCATGGTTCCTACACCATGGGCAATGCTGACTGTGGCAATGGGATTGATGGCAATGAATGATTTGGAGTTCTCAACTCCGTGATAATCAGAACTCTCCATGAGTACGCTCTGTGAGTAGAGGTCACGTACGTTAAGATATGCCGTTACGGGAGTAAGCAGGTCACCTGCCACTTTACGGCTTGCTGTAAGGTATTTAAATTGCTTCATAATCTATCTCGTCTTTATGTTTAAGGTATGTTGTAAGGTCTTTGTCGCCGCGGCCGCTTACGGTAAGCACAACCACATCGTCACTGCGGAACTTCATTTTGGGCAGCATGGCCAGTGCGTGGCTGCTCTCCAGTGCCGGGATGATTCCCTCCAACCTGGTCAGCTCAAATGCGGCCTGCAGAGCCTCATTGTCGTTTACGGCCATCACCTTGGCGCGTCCGGTCTTGTACAGGTTGCAGTGTATGGGGCCTGTACCGGGATAATCCAGTCCGGCCGATATCGAATAAGGCTCTATGATCTGGCCGTCGGGGGTCTGCATCACCATGATACGGCTGCCGTGCAGTATTCCGGGAGTTCCAATCTCCATGGATGCGGCTGTCTGCGGGGTCTCTATTCCCATTCCTCCGGCCTCGCCCAGAACCAGCTTAACGCGCTCATCATCAATGTAATGATAGATTGTTCCTGCAGCGTTGCTGCCTCCGCCTACGCATGCCATCAGATAGTCGGGATAGTCACGTCCCTCTTTCTCCATAAGCTGCTCCTTTATCTCGGCCGATATCACACTCTGCAATCTGGCCACCATATCAGGATAAGGATGCGGACCTACGGTACTGCCTATGATATAGAATGTATCGGCAGGATGACAGCACCAGTCACGTATAGCCTCGTTTGTAGCGTCCTTAAGGGTCTTGTTGCCGCTGTAAACGGGCATCACTTCGGCCCCCAGCATACGCATGCGCTCCACGTTCACTGCCTGGCGCTCCACATCCAGCGCACCCATATAAACCCTGCAGGGCATATTCATGAGCGCGCATACGGTTGCTGTGGCTACGCCGTGCTGCCCGGCACCGGTCTCGGCAATGATGCGTGTCTTGCCCATGCGCTTGGCCAGCAGGATCTGCCCTATTGAGTTGTTTATCTTATGGGCACCGGTGTGGTTCAGGTCCTCACGCTTAAGGTAGAGCTTGCAGCCGTACTTCCGGCTCATGCGTGATGCGTAATACAGCGGGCTGGGACGGCCTACATAGTCACGCAGCAGTGCGTGGTACTCTTTCTTGAACTCCGGGCTCTCAATAATGGGCAGGTAGCTCTCCTTAAGTGTCTCAACGGTCTTGTAGAGTATCTCGGGGATGTATGCACCTCCAAACTCTCCGTAGTATCCGTTACTGTCAATCTGATAAGTATTCATATTATGTTGTTTTGATTATCTGCACAAAAAAAAGGCTCTTCGTGAGTTTACCGAAGAGCCTTGTATGTATGTTCATTTATGGATATATGGCCTCTACCTCACGATCTTATGAATCCCGAGTAAAGCCACCACCAAAATGAAAGATGCATTGTCATTATTATGCGTTTTTGCTTGATTTGTGCTGCAAAGATATGCAAAAGTTCAATATGCAATGGATTTTTGTGACTTTTTTTAAAAGTTCCGCGCACCGAGGAGATTATTCAGGATGGGAACCAATACTTTTGCTGTACCTGGATAAACTATGCCACTCATTCCTAATGCCATAGCGGCATTTACGTTGTCGGCGCGATCGTCTATGAAGACACACTCCTGGGCTTTCAGATTGTATTTGGAAAGGAGCAGCTGGTAGATGGCAGGTTCGGGCTTGGCCAGGTGGACGGAGCTGGAGACTACGTAGTTGTCTATGCTGCCTATGGTCTTGAAACGGCGGCGGGCTTCAGCGAATGTGGCGGCGGGCCAGTTGGTGAGGCCGAATACTCCGTAGCCTTTCTGTTTTAGGTCCTGGATAATCTCCAGCATGCCGGGAATATCGCCGTGACACATATCGAACCAGCGGTCGCGGAACAGTGCTATGGCATCGGCATACTCCGGGTGCTGGGTCTGGAGTTCGGCTACGCATGTGTCCATATCCTCACCCCGGTCCATGCGGGTGAACCATTCACGGTTGCAGATATTGTCAGTAAAGAACCGGCACTTCTCTTCATCACCGTTAAATACGGGCAGGAACAGGTATGCGGGATTCCAGTCAACAAGGACGTTTCCGTAGTCGAATATGATGTTTTTAATCATTTGATGCAGTGCTTGTTATGGTGTCATTCATGATGCTGTCCGCAGCGGCCAGACCAACCATCTTCATGTAGCCGCTTACAGCCTTGAGATACTGCGGCATATCATCGGGTGCGATGGGGTCAACTGCCGGCAGATCCATGCGCAGCGGGTCTATGGCGGTGCCGTTCTTGAATACGCGGTAGTCCAGATGCGGACCTGTGGCGGTTCCGGTCATACCCACATAACCTATAAGCTGACCCTGTGATACGTGAGTGCCAACTGCTATGCCTTTAGCAAAACCGCGCAGGTGCATGTATTCGGTCGTATATGTGGAGTTATGCTTAATCTTGATGTAGTTACCTCCACCCTTGCTGTCCCAGGCACGGGCAGTCACGACGCCGTCTCCCACCGAATATACAGGGGTGCCCGACGGAGCGGCGTAATCCACGCCGTGATGTGCCCTTACAATCTTCTTGATGGGATGCAGGCGGGCATTTGAAAACTTTGAACTTATGCGGGTGTAGCTTAGCGGTGCTTTAAGGAAAGCGCGTCTTAGGCTGGTGCCGTTCTCGTCAAAGTACTCACCGCGCTCATTGTGGTAATTGTATCGGAATGCGTAGTGGTCTGTGCCGGATGTTATGAAATTGGCTGCAAGAATCTCGCCTATAGCAACTCTCACACTGTCAGCAAAGAGTTCCTGATAATATACTGAGAATGAGTCCCGTTTCTGGATTCCAAAGAAGTCTATCGTCCACGAGTAGATATCGGCCAGCATTCCGGCCAGATCGGGGGCGGCGCCCTGATCTATCATGGCGTTCCAGAGCGATGTCTCTATGCTTCCGCTTATGTAATTGAGCACGGTATCCACATCAATTGAGCCTAAATAGCTGTAGATGCTGTCAGAGAGTGAATAAACGGCATAATCGGTCTTGTTGATGTCATAGACAAAGTACCTTGCCGTGGCCACCGAATCCCGGTCACGCAGTACGTGATAGGGCTTGCCCGACTGCATCTTGCGTACGCTCCAAGTCTCCTGTGACGCCTTTTCCAAATAGTAGATGGTCTGCGATGACACATCGTAGCGGTAAAGGATTGTCGATAGCAGCTCGTTCCGGCCTATCACGCCGTCCACTATATCAAGACTGTCAATGTTTATTCCCCAACGGTAAACAGGCTCTGGTACAAAGTATTCAGCCTCGGGCTCGGGCTCAGATACGGTGGTATTCTGCTTGCAGGAGACTGCAAACAGTGCGGAAATGAGAATTAACAACCCTGAAAGTCTCTTCATCCCTCAATCCCTTCAAATCCTTTTATAATCTCCTGATTAAGTGCTTCGCTTACGGGAACGAGCGGCAGACGCATCACGTTTTCAAGCTGTCCGCGGCTGGACATCAGGGCTTTTACGCCGCAGGGACTACCCTCACGGAACATAAGTCCGTAAAGCGGCGAGAGCTGCTTCTGGATCTGCTCTGCCTCGGCATAACGCTCCTGCATGGTAAGATGGATAAGCTCACCGAAACGCTTGGGTATTGCATTGCCTATCACAGAGATAACGCCCGATGCGCCACAGCGGATTGCCTCCATTGCCAGGCTGTCATCACCAATGATTACGTGGAAACCCTCAGGGGCGCCGGCAATGATCTCCTTAACCTGCTCCATATTGCCAGATGCCTCCTTTATGCCAATCACGTTCCTGAACTCACGTGCAATACGCAGTGTAGTCTGTGCGGTCATATTGACTCCTGCACGACCGGGAACGTTATAGAGTATTATAGGTTTGGCCGATGCCTTGGCAATCTCAGCAAAATGGCGGTAGATGCCCTCCTGTGAAGGCTTGTTATAGAATGGAACGGCGCTCAGTATGGCGTCTACGCCGTCTAACTGGTAATTCTTTATCTGGTCTACAACTGTTGCGGTGCAGTTGCTGCTGCATCCCACCATGATAGGGATCCGGCCGTTAACCTGAGCGGTCACGCTCTTTATGACCTGCAGACGCTCTGCATCGGACAATGTCGGAGTCTCGGCAGTTGTGCCCAGAACGCACAGGTGGTCAACGCCTCCTGCAATCATGTTTTCAACGATTGAATGCAGACTATCAAAGTCAATCTTTCCGTCTTTTCTGAACGGAGTTACAAGGGCAACGCCCAATCCCTTAAAAGGGTAAGAGTAATTCATTGGTTGTTATTGAAGGTTTTTCATTAATCATTTCCAGAAACTCATTCTCACTGACCAGCCTTACGCCCAGCTCCTGCGCCTTCTCGCGTTTAGCGGGTCCCATATTGTCACCGGCCAGCACAAATGATGTCTTGGCCGATATGCTGCCGGAGTTCTTTCCTCCGTGACGCTCAATGAGCGCCTTGTATTCATCGCGTGAGTGGTGGTTGAACACACCGCTTATCACGATTGTCTTGTCTTTTAGCAAGTCTGATCCTCCCTCCTGCTCCTCCTGTGCCAGCTCCATCTGCAGACCGAACTCCTTGAGGCGGTTGACCAGTGCACGGCTGCGCTCATCGGCAAAGAAAGAGACAATGCTCTGTGCAATCTTGGTACCAATCTCATTCACCGCTGTAAGTTGCTCCATAGAGGCGTTCTCAAGGGCTTCCATAGATTTGAATGCGCGTGCCAGTATCTTGGCCACGGTCTCGCCTACAAACCTTATTCCTATGGCAAACAGCACACGCTCAAACGGTACTTTCTTGGAGTCCTCGATTCCGTGTACAATACTTACGGCCGATTTCTCTCCCAATCCCTCCAGACGGCAGATATCCATGGCCTTAAGTGTGTAAAGGTCAGCGATATCCTTTATCAGACCGGCCTGGTAAAACAGGTCTATGGTCTCGGTCCCGAGACCGTCTATATTCATGGCCTTGCGGCTCACAAAATGCTCAATGCGTCCCTTTATCTGGGGCGGACAGCTTATGGCATTGGGGCAATAGTATGCGGCCTCACCCTCGTAGCGTATCAGTTTGGTACCGCACTCGGGGCATACATCGGCAAACTTTACCGGATCACCCATCAGAAGTGAACGGGAATCCATATCCACGCCTGTTATCTTGGGGATAATCTCGCCACCCTTCTCCACATAGACCATATCGCCTATATGCAGGTCCAAACCCTTGATAATGTCGGCGTTATGCAGTGTGGCACGCTTTACTATAGTTCCAGAAAGTTGTACGGGGTCAAGGTTGGCAACCGGAGTAACAGCGCCTGTACGACCCACCTGGTACGATACGCTGTTCAGTCGTGTCAGCTGACGCTCTGCCTGGAACTTGTACGCAATTGCCCAGCGCGGTGACTTGGCCTTGAATCCCAGATTGCGCTGCTGGCGCAGGGAATTCACCTTGAGCACAATGCCATCGGTTGCAACCGGAAGGTTCTTACGCTCTGTGTCCCAATAGTTTATATAGTCAAGCACCTCATCGATAGTGGTGCATTTCCTCATGTGGTCCGATACCTTGAAACCCCATTTCTGAGCCTCCATCATGTTCTCATAATGGCCGTCACAGGGCAGCTGCTCTCCAAGCAGATAATAGAGGTATGAATCCAGCTGGCGGCGTGACACCTCCTGCGGATTCTGCAGCTTGAGAGTGCCCGATGCAGCATTGCGGGGGTTGGCAAACAGAGGCTCCTCCTGCAGCTCACGCTCTGCGTTTAGGCGCTCAAACGATGTCCAGGGCATAAGTACCTCGCCACGGATTTCAAAGTTACGTGGCCAGTCCCCTTTCTGCAGGACCAGAGGTACGGATTTGATGGTGCGCACGTTATCGGTCACTATATCACCCTTGACGCCGTCTCCGCGGGTTACAGCCTGAACCAGCTTGCCGTCCTCATATATCAGCGATATTGAAAGGCCGTCATACTTAAGTTCACAGCATATCTCAAACGGCTCGTTCAGGAGTCCGCTCACGCGCTGAAAGAAATCCCGCACCTCCTGCTCATTATAGGTATTGTCCAGTGAGAGCATGGGATATCGGTGCTCGGCCTGCTCAAAACCCTTGCTCAGGTCACTTCCTACACGCTGTGTGGGAGAATTCTGGTCGTAAAGCTCAGGGTGACGCTCTTCCAGGTCAATAAGCTCATGCATAAGCTTGTCGAACTCTATATCGGATATGACGGGAGCATTCTGGACATAGTACAGGTTGTTGTATTTATGCAACAACTCGCGCAGCTCTATTATCCGTTCGGTTTCGCTCATTTTTGACCTGGTCTTGAAAGTACCGTTTTCAGACCGCGAATTTACGCATAATTTTGTAATTTTGCAGGCGATTATAGTACATATTTATGCGTATAGATATACTTACAGTCTTTCCCGATATGCTTGAGGGTTTCTTTAACTGCTCAATGATGGCACGCGCCCAGAAAGCCGGTCTTGCCGAGATTCATCTGCACGACATAAGGGACTACACCACCGATAAGCACCACAAGACCGATGACTACCCCTTTGGAGGCTGCGCCGGCCTTGTAATGAAGATAGAACCCATTGACCGCCTCATAACCGACCTCAAGTCACAGCGTGACTACGATGAGGTGATATACACATCGCCCGACGGAGAGCAGTTCAACCAGAAAACCGCCAACAGCCTATCCCTGCTAAACAACATAATCATTCTGTGCGGTCACTACAAAGGAATAGACTACCGCATCCGCGAGCATCTGATAACCCGCGAGATAAGCATCGGCGACTACGTCCTTACAGGAGGAGAACTTGCAGCCGCCGTAATGACCGACAGCATAGTACGCTTAATACCCGGAGTCCTGTCCGATGAGCAGTCCGCCCTATCCGACTGCTTCCAGGACAACCTCCTGGCTCCACCCGTCTACACCCGTCCCGCCGAATACAAAGGCTGGCGCGTCCCCGACGTCCTCCTATCCGGCAACCAAGCCCTGATCGAAGACTGGGAATTCCAACAATCCCTGGAACGCACTAAGAAACTCCGCCCCGATCTCCTAAAATGATACAAAAGGGGACAGTCCCCAATTGTATCATTTTGCAGTAAATCCTGCTAAGCGAGCGGAACTTTTGGGGATGTTGGCAGGCAAAACCATGGCCGCCCATGGGCTTGTGAATGGGAGGGGCCCGCACCCGTAGGGTGTGGGAGGGATAGGCCCCGAAGGGGCCGTAGTTTTGACGTCAACTCCCCAAAAGTTCCCCTGGAAAACACTTAAGCACAAAAATAGTACAATTGGGGACTGTCCCCTTTTGTATCATTCTAAAGCTCCTATGATTTCCTGAACGGAGGTAAAGCCATGGCGATTGAGGTAATCCTCGATGCCGTCAATGACTTTCTCAGAGATAGAGGGGTCGATAAAGTTTGCAGTGCCGATCTGGATGGCAGATGCACCAGCAAGCAGGAACTCGATTGCATCGGTAGCCGAGCAGATACCACCCAATCCGATGACAGGAATTTTTACCGCCTTAGCCGTCTGCCACACCATACGCAGGGCAACAGGCTTCACAGCCGGACCACTCATGCCGCCGGTAACGGTGGAAAGTATAGGCTTACGCTTCTCGGCATCGATAGCCATACCCAGCATAGTGTTGATGAGCGATACGCTATCGGCACCCGCACCCTCTACGGCACGGGCAATCTCGGTAATATCAGTAACGTTAGGCGAAAGCTTGACAATCAGAGTCTTATCATAAGCCTTGCGGACAGCAGCCACAACCTGTGCAGCGCTCTCCGGATTAACACCGAACGCCATACCGCCCTGCTTGACATTAGGGCAAGAGATATTGAGTTCAATAGCCGGTATGTCATCAAGAGTATTGATAATGCCGGCAGTCTGCACGTAATCATCAATACATGATCCGGAGACATTGACTATGATGTTTGTCTGGATTTTTCTAACCTCAGGATAGATGTGGTCAACAAAGTAATCCACACCTTTGTTCTGGAGACCGACGGCATTGAGCATACCGGATGGAGTTTCCGCCATACGCGGATAAGGATTACCCTGACGCGGGTTGAGAGTGGTACCTTTAACAATAATGGCACCCAGACGGCTGATATCCATAAAATCGGCATACTCGGTACCGTATCCGAACGTGCCCGATGCCGTCATCACCGGATTCTTGAGTTCCAGTGAACCTATCTTAGTATTCAGTTGAACCATTTCAGTCTGTCAATTTCAAAAACCGGACCCTCCTTACAAACACAAACGTTGCCCTGATCGGCAGTATCCTCAACGCAGCAGAGGCAAGCCCCTATTCCGCAAGCCATCTTATGCTCAAGAGATACCTCACAGGCCATCTCATGCTCCTTTGCCCATCTGGCCACAGCCTTAAGCATAGGTGTAGGACCGCAGGCATAAATGCGGTCAAATGCCTCGCTGTCCATAAGCAGGCTATGGTTGGTTACAAAACCCTTTTCGCCGGCCGATCCGTCCTCGGTAGTCATGAACAGGTCACCGTACTTTTGGAACTCCTCCTTGCGCAGAATCAGGTCATTGGTACGTCCTCCAAACAGGAATGTAGGACGTATTCCGTGCTCTGCAAACTCCTGTCCCAGAAACAGCAATGGCGCCACACCTACTCCGCCGCCAATCAGCAGAGGTTTGGCCACATGGGTGCTGCGGTAGTTGAAACCGTTACCAAGCGGCAGCAACACGTTTATCTTATCACCAGACTTGGCATCGGCAAGAGACTGCGTACCTTCGCCGACAATCTGTATCAGGAATTCAACAAGATTGTTTGTGCGGTCTATAGCATGTATGGAGATAGGTCTGCGTAGCAGTACTTTAGCTGATGGCACCTGGAGTTCGGCAAACTGTCCGGCAACCATATCAGGCAGGTCGCCAGGATATTGCAATGTAAGCAGTGTGGCGCATGGTCCGACCAAGCGGTTACGGGCCACCGTCATATCTGTCTGGAATTTCTTCATATGTTGTAAAATAGCACTGCGAAGGTACAAAAAAAGGTGCAACCCCAAAAGGCTGCACCAGGTTAGTTATAGGTTCAATTGATCAGTATTCCTGAACGTTCTTAAAGTCACGCCACTCCATGCGTCTCTTATAGTTGAACACCTGGCCTCTGGGGACATACAGCTTGGCGTTCTGCTTGGCGGCATCGTCAAAAGCGTTCGGGCAGTGAGCCGGCCACATACCATGGGCGTTGACAAGCATCAGCTTGGGGCAGTTCTTGAATGACTCTGCACCGATGATTCTGACATTACCTCCCAGCTCAACTTCCTCAAGAGCTGTGCAGTTCTTGAATGAGTTGTCACTGATGGCTGTCACAAAGTTTCCTACAAATACTTTTTTAAGGAAGGTATTGTCCTTAAAAGCTTCCGTGCAGATTATTGAGACATCTTCTGAGATGACATATTCGGCTGTCTCCTTCTTAGCGGGGTATTTGACAAGCATCTTGTTGTCCTTGCTGAACAGGACTCCGTCAACATCCTTATATGACTGGTTATTCTCGTTAACGGTAAATTTCTTTAAGCCGGAGCAACCCTTGAATGCTCCGTCAACGATACGGAGAACACTATAAGGAATATCTATCGATGTCACTCCAGAGCAATCGTAGAATGCATTCTGGTCTATCTCCATTACACGGAAGGTGAATTCATCATTCTCGCCGGTGGTAATGAAAGAAGGTATGCTTATATCACCTTTATAATTACTGGGGCCGTCATCAAAACTCTTACGGCCATTAGTTCTGTCCCAAGTAAGGGTTACATTACCGAAATTGTCTAGAATCTTGTAGCATAAGGTGGTTCCGTTGTTGTACTTTACGGTAATGATCTGGTCATTAATTTGTGCATCAAGCTGTTTAACCAGTAGAGTCTGCCAAACTTCATTCTGACCGGACTTTGTTGCCTCCTTGCTGGAACCGCAGCCAACCAAGCAAAGAGAGGTAATCAGGATAGCAAATAAATATTTTTTCATAGCTTTTATTAATTGGTTTCTTTCTAGCAAATATATACACCAAATTCTAAAAAATCAAAAAATCCGTATTAATTTTTTAATTCTGATAAAATTTTTGGTAAGTACCGTCCTCAAAAAAAATCACCACCTCTTTAATTTTCTTATCAACGGCAACATCCTTAACATCCGATTTTAGCTTCATCTCCTTGTCAATGTGTTTTTTACGTTGTTTTACAGACTCATTTTGGCCGCTGAGATTTGAAAATTCAGACTCTTTCGTTGTCCTGTCGGGGAATATGGGACTCTCAAATCCCGGTAACATAGGATAATCATGATCCGGGTTTGGGTCTGAATTCTGCTGCATGCCGGGTATGGCAGTACCTTTTCCATTAAGTAGCCATTCTAATTCCACGTCGGGGAATTTATTGTGAATGGCCATAATAATCTTAAGGCTGGGCTCATTCCTTCCGCTTATGATATGTTGAAGTGTGGCCCTCTGGATGTCAATCGCATTAGCAAACTGAGTCGGTGACATATTCAACAGTTCCATTAGTTTTATTATCCTCTCTTTCATAGCCCTGAATTGTTGTATTTTGGTTGTTGCTACAAATGTATCACAAATAATTGATATTTGTCTATTACAAATGTTTGATTATAAGTTGTGATACAAATGTAAAATTAAACATTCGTAACATCAGTCAAAACCAGACAAGTATATCCGGCAGACAAATGGAATGCTCCATATTGGAATTTAGTTTGATATTTACTTTTACTTTGCTGAATAATATGCTATTATTGTTATATATTATTTAAATTAACCCTCCTTTTCCAAATTATGCATTCTACAAGCGCAAACCCCACACTGCGCTTTAATGAATTTATCTTAAATATATTGGTAATCAGTATGTTATATGTGAAAAATAAGAATGTATAGTATTTTGCATAATCTCCGGACGATCTGTATCGGCATCTGATTGCCCACATTTAAACAATACAAATGTTCAATGGTAACACGCTTTTGCGGTCGGGAATATTTGTAAATTCGGTGTAGAAATTTACAAATGTATTGGTTAATAAAAATTAAATGCCACCCCAAGGATGGCATTATTTATGGCTGGTCGCTGAGATTTTAAAATTTTGCGGCGACTCTATAATTGGTCGGATTTTTTTAAATTTCAGAAAGAGCAGAATCAGTGAAGAATCAGATAAAGCAACTCCTTAAGCAAACCCTCTCCCGTATTGGATGTCGCATCAACACCTTTTGACTTGGCATCGTATTTTCGGATAAGGTTAATAATATGCATCGTCTGAGTGGCCGTATAATTACGCATGCCTGCAGTGTAGTCCTTTACTGCCCAGGTGCTCTTAAGGTCCAGTTGTTCGGCTATTCCCCTATCTGTCTTGTCCGGCGAGTAGAATGCAAGCATAAGATTTGCAAAGAACGGAAAAATGGCCGCAGTTACAAGTTGAATGGGATATGTCTTGGGATTGCTTTCGTAATACGCAGCAATCTTGTTGGCCTTGAGAACGTTCTTGTTGACGATGGCGTCGCGGAATTCAAAGATATTGTAGTCCTTGCTTACGCCAACGCGTTCCTCAATGAAATCGGGTGTAATCTCCCTGGTGCCATCGGGCAGCGCTGTAACCAGTTTTTCCAACTCTCCGTTCATACGGCTCAAGTCCGCACCTACAGATTCACTCATCATGGAGATTCCTTTTGGTGACATTTTGAGCCCCCGTTCATTCAGGAATTCCTCTATAAACTCCGGCAGAGCATCGTCTTTTATCTTTTTTGATTCAAACAGCACGCCGTATTTCTCCAGGGCGGCCACAATCTTCTTGCGTTTGTCAAGCGATCCGTTCTTATGGCAGAACACAAGTACCGTACTCATCTGAGGGTGCTGCAGGTATGAGCTCAATATGTCCGATGCGCTTCCTCCAGCCTCGGAATCCTTTTTCATGAGGTGCTGTGCCTCCTTGATTATAATGACCTGACGTTCGGCTCCCATCGGATAAGCCCTGGCGCGCTGGATTACCTCATTCATGGTTGTCTCATTGCCGTACAGGACTATCTGATTGAAATCCCTGGCCTCTTCAGGCAGTGCATGATCCCTTATGTAGTCTGCTATAGAGTCTATGAAGAATGGTTCATCGCCCATCAGATAATAAACAGTCCTGTAAACCCCTTTTTCAAGTTCTTTCAATAACTGTCTGTATGCGGTTCCAGATGTTGCCATGTCAAATTCTTTTATTAAATTCGCTGTGTTTTACAAAGATATGACCGAAAATTTGAATTTGCCACCTTTTGAGCCGAAAATATCCGAACAGGCCGAAAAAACAGCCGTTTGGGACCCCATTCGCAAGCTATGGACCCCTCTCACCCCCGAGGAACACGTCCGTCAGGCATTCGTATCATATCTTATTAATTACAAAGGATATCCTGCCTCACACATAGCAAACGAGCAGGCCATAACCTTAAGTGGAATGAGCCGCCGATGCGATTCGGTTGTATACGACAAAGTCGGTCAGCCCAAAGTAATAATTGAGTACAAACGCCCAACGGTTACAATCACTCAGAAAGTATTCGATCAAATAAGCAGGTATAACCTGGTGCTTCACGTAGACTACCTGATAGTCAGCAACGGTCTCAAACACTATTGTGTCAAGATGGACTACGCCGCTGGTAGATACTCCTTTCTGCAGGACATTCCTCCTTACGCAGAACTATAAATTGAGAATTGAGAATTAATACGCAGAACCTGCGTAAAAAAATTGCCACGCACCGCATGGCAATTCTCAATTCTCAATTCTCAATTTGAATTACTCTTCGTCGGCTGCAGCCTTACGGGTGCGACGCTTGGGAGCCTCCACCTTCTTGACCTCCTCCTTGACGCCAGCCAACTCCGGATCTATCATGATACGACCACAATACTCGCAGACGATTATTTTCTTGCGCATGCGGATGTCCAGCTGACGCTGGGGCGGAATCTTGTTGAAGCAGCCGCCGCATGACTCACGCTGTACATATACGATACCCAATCCGTTGCGGGTATTGTTACGTATACGGCGGAATGACTGAAGCAGACGAGGCTCTATGTTCTGCTCAAGAACCTTGCACTTCTCGCGCAGTCTCTCCTCCTCCTGGCGATTCTCTTCAATTATCTCATGAAGCTCTGATTTCTTAATCTCCAGATCCTGTTTCTTCTCTTCTACAAGAGACTTGTTGTGTTCTATCTCTTCCTTCTTGGTGTTTATGGAGTTGGTAAACTCGCGGATGCGCTTCTCGGCCAACTCAACTTCAAGTGTCTTGAATTCAATCTCTTTGTTCAGTGAATCAAACTCACGGTTGTTGCTGACGTGATCCTGCTGCTCCTGATATTTTGCAATCTGATTTCTTGACACCTCTATCGCGTTCTTGTTTTCAGCAACACCTTTGTTCATCTCAACGATATCAGCATTAGCCTTATCGATACGTGTGGTCAGGCCGGCAATCTCATCCTCAAGGTCCTGAACCTCAAGAGGCAGTTCGCCGCGCAGTGTCTTAATCTTGTCAATCTCGGTCAGCATGGTCTGCAGCTGATACAGTGACTGGAGTTTCTCCTCTACAGAGTACTCGCTGGGGTCTTTCTTAGTGTTTGTTGCCATAGTTATATGTAATAATTTATCGGATTCGTCTTGTTAGCGGTTTTGAGCACTCTCAGTTCCGGGAATGCCTCCTTAAGAATGTCGGCAATCAGGTCAACCGTGAACTGCTCGCTCTCAAAATGCCCGGCCTCAATCAGTTTGATTGTGCCGTCATATCCAAAGAACCGATGATACCCTATCTCGCCGGTCATGAATGCATCAGCACCCTGCTCTACTGCCTTATCGGTCAGGAACGCGCCGGATCCTCCGCAAACTGCCATACGCTTTATCGGGCGTCCAAGTTCTCCGTTATGTCTGATGCAGGTAACTCCGAACTTCTCTTTAACCAGATCCAATAACTGATTCTCGGTCAAAGATTTAGGGAATCGGCCGATAATACCTGCGCCGTTGCCGTCAGGCTGCTCATCCAGGGGCTTGACATCGGTCAGTCCCAGAACGTTTGCTATGCGCATGTTCACGCCCTTAAAAGCGTTGTCCAGATTGGTGTGACTGGCATAGATGGTTATTCCCACGCGTACGGCGCTCATCACGATGCTTCCGATGCTGTCATCAGTGAGACGTTTGAGCGGACGGAACAGCAGTGGATGGTGCGAAATAATCATATTGCATCCGTTGTTTATGGCCTCGTCTACAACCTGACGGGTCACGTCCAGACACAATAAAACCCCTGAAACTTCGGTCTCTGTAGTTCCAACCTGCAAGCCTGAATTATCGTAATCATCCTGTAGTGGCAGAGGCGCGAAACTCTCAAGGGCATCAATTACCTCCCTGATTTTCATCACCTTTATCTTTCTGTGCTGCAAAGGTAATAAAAAAATGCGAATGTGTCACTTTTTCTTCATTGTGATAATGAATCTCTCACCTTCAATCTTGTGACTGACATCGGCATAGCCTTCGCAGCTTATATGCAGGAAGTTTTGGGGATTGACGGATTCAAACCTGAACTCACCGTTAGCGCCGGTTCTGGTCTGGGCTACAATATCACCATTTGAGTCACACTCAGTTATGACAGCATCCTTAAGTGGTCCGATGGCATTCATCACCACTCCTGTAAAAACGGAATCGGTTGTGGGTTTCCTTCCCGTCACCACAACTACTTTCTGCTTTGAGGACCGAGGCCGTCTTGTGACCTTGGCATCGTTCAGATTAAATAAATACCTTGTTTCAGAGACTGTATACCAGAAAGAAGAATTTTCCTCATCAATCTCCTTTTTCGCAATTTTCTTGACAACGGGTTTATATTTCATGAACTTGCCTCTTTCCTCATCATAGCGCGTAAGAGAGACCTTGAGCATCAGGACATCCGGATCCTTCACTTGCAGGTAGAAAAAACCGCGCTCATCGGTACATGTGGCATTCACCAGTCTTCCTTTGCTGTCAGTTTCCGTTACGATGCATCCGCCGCTGCCCCAGTAATCGGCAAAAACATTACCGCATATGTTATAATCGTAACGTAATATTATACTCATATCAATAAAACGGCCGCTCCCTATCCAGTGGTATGATTCATCAACTTTTTCTGAAGGATTGAAATATGGCGTGACCTCCCATCGGTTGGCATTAGGCATCGGTTCAGGACCAAGTTCGTAGTACTTAAAATCATAAAACACGTCATACCATGGATCATTCAGAAATATCAAATTCCAATGTTCGGCGGCCTTACCGTCCATCAAGACCTTAACCACATTGAAATCACGTGCAATATCCACTTTGGGACCCTTCTGATACTCTACCGCACGGTCAATATCTCTCTTTGCCGCCTCAATCAGATTGCCGGCCTCCCATTCACTCTTCTCCATAACGGCAGTTGACATCACATCGTCAATCCTGTCCCTGTCATATTTATAGTAATTAAGGATAACGCGGTAACCTGCGCTGTCTTTCTGCAGGAAAATACCATAGGGCTTATAACCGTACGGGCTGAATGTATATCCGCAGATAAAGCTGTCAGGGACCACCTCAATCAGGCTCTCCTCATAATCGCATACAATGAATCTCTCCTGATTTTCAGACGCATCAAATGCCGGAACCATACCAGTAAGGTCTGGCTCAGGTTCAGGCTCAGGTTCAGGCTCTGGCTCCGGCTCTGGCTTATCTCTCAATGATATCTGATAATAAAACCGGTTGATTGAAACGACTGTATCCCAGTACCCTTTTTTGGAAAACCTTATACTGTCCTTAGGATTTATCAGCATAAAATTGAAAACGCCCTTGCTGTCAGTAGGCACTTCCTTTACGGTATCACCAGCCAAATTAAGTTCCATTACACTGACTCTGTCAATATATTGTCCCAAGCTGTCAGTGACTTTGCCTCGGACCCAATCGCCCGCCACCGGCTTATTCTGTGCTACGACTGATTCAAGCAACAGCAGCATCATTACGGAAATGGAAAGGACTCTTCTCATATGTGTTTTATTAGTTATCGGGTAATAACGTCAAGCGCGCCGTTAATTCCCCATGCAAACCATTCTTTTACGGCTTCAGTGTTTTTTATGACCTTTACCTCCTTAATATCGCTTCTGTTTATGCCATAAAGGAGTGCAATCTTGTCAAGGTTATTGTAGTATCGGTCAAAATCAAATGAGTTGAGTTTATCCCTGCTTCCTTCCGGGAAACTGGCCAGTTCGCCGTTATGCAGTAATAACGGGAAAGTATCACCGTCACGCGGAATTACAGGTCCGGGCCATCCCGCCCAGTTCTCAATGATAATCCTTCCGTCAATATCCGGTTTCATTTCTATCTCAAAGTAACTGCCTGAGAACTCGCAATTCACAGAATAGAAGCCTATATAAAACACCTGCAGGCAATCGTCCGGGTTCGCGAGCCTGAACGAAAAATAACCGGTGCTGTCAGTGAAAGAGTAAGCGAGAGTCCTGTTCAAAGAATCCCTCTCTACTACCGGAGTCGCATTAAAGGGACCATCGGCATCCCTGATTACTCCACTTATAATATCACCGGCAACAGGCTTGGGACCCTTAACAACCACCTTTGACTGTAAATCGGAAGCACTGATCGGGTTGTCCCTATCTTTAAAGACCGATGATGATACCTGGGCATATGCGCAGGCATTACCAAGCAACAGGAACAATAATATGGTAAGGACTTTTCTCATGAGCGTATTGTTGGTCTCTGTGCAAATATATGATTATTCAGCGAATTCGCCAAAGTGTCCCACAACGATGCGCTTTCTGGGCTTTGTGGGGCCGATGAGCGTGGGACACACCCCCTAGATAAGGCTGTGTCCCACACGGACCCTAGCGAGAATACGCTCTCACGCGGGTTTCTGTGGGACACTTTGGCAAAAGCGGCACTGAGGGACTGTCCCAAATGGGTCTATAAATAATTCATGTACTATTGGACTTTGGGAAAGATGCATTATTTTTGTTACGATAAAACCGTAGTTTATGAAAAAGATAGTCCTTTTGTATGCTCTGATCACTTCAATACTGTCATCACTTAATGTGGGAACTCTGGCTTCGCAGAATCTCTTTTCGCCAATAAGCAAATCCTCATATGATAACTCCAGAAAGTTCATCAATAAATATTATGACAAAAAAGCCGATATCAATGTACTTATTCCCTGTTTTGTATTAGTCAAGGGGTACCCCACAATAGTAACACTGAAGGACGGAACCATCCATGTAAACCTTGATAACAGGAAATATGAAATGGAATGCAGCAAAGGCCTGTATGATTCTTTAGTGCAATTGGGCCGACATGCTGTAATGACCGCTTCGTTCACCAATTATATAGAGTTGCCCGATGCTCAAGATGATTTCCTGTTCTATAAAGACAAGGGAGTAGCCTATATTTCAGGCGATGGAACAAGCAGCAAAACTCTGGATCTTTTCATAAGTTTGGCCGAAGCAGTCAGGGCTCAGGATAAGCCTCTCCTGGAAACACATAAAGCGGTATCAGATTCGCTTTGTCATGTATTCAAGACCTATTATCCCCAAGAAGCCATTATAATATCACCCTCTATCGGTATTCCGGCTGACCAGAGTTACTCAGAATTAATTATATCCGCCTGTGTGCCTGAAGGACCTTATATTAGCCTTTCTCTGAAATGTGAGTATGCAGCTATGGCGGATTATAAGGAAACCAAGCCTTATCTGAACAAATACGGAAGCATACTCAGGGAAGTGGTGTACAGTTTATTCCTGACTGGTTACAAAGATCGTTGTTATTTTACCGTCGATGAAAGCGTATCGGCACCCAAACTCACCCAAACAGGCCTCGGCTGGTACAGGATATCACTAAGAGAAAGTGATCTGACTCCCCAGACATTGCTGTCATTAATTAAAAATAAAAAGTAAGCCAACAATCATAACTATTTTTTGGACACTTTGGCGAAGTGATATCTGTCTTAAATCAAGCCCAATATCACTTTGTAGGAGTGAACCTCATCGGGATCACCCAGCTCCTTGCCCGGGGTGTCGGACAGTTTGACGCAGCGATAGACGTGCTGGCGGGGATTGACCTGAAAGGTCTTGAGTTTCATTACGATGTTGAGCGGATCAACTGTGCCTACATCGTTGGTCAGGTTTGTGCCGATGCCGAATGATACCTTTATCCTACCTTCAAAGTACTTCTGGATGGCCAGGGCACGGTCAAAGTCAAGGGCGTCACTGAATACGATTGACTTTGTCATGGGGTCTATGTGGTATGACTCGTATTTGGCTATGATCTTGTCACCGAACTCAAACGGATCGCCGCTGTCGTGACGTACGCCGTCATACAGCTTGGCCATATCGAGCGAGAAATTGCGCAGGAACACGCGTGTGGTAAAGCAGTCAGGCAGCATGGTACCCATGTTACCGCCGAATATCTGAGCCCAGTTGCGCATAACATAATAGTTTGCCTCCTTGGGGCCCATGAAAGCGGCAGTAGCCATCATAAGCTCGTGAGCCATTGTGCCTATCGGCTTCAGGTCCGGACGGATTGACTGGTATTTCATTGCGAAATATACGGTCGATGAGCCGATGAAATACTTGGCGTTACGTGTCAGATACTCGGTTACATGATCCTCAACCTCACGTGAGTAGCGGCGGCGCATACCAAAGTTGGCAAACTTGAGTTTATTCTCGTTTGATATTGCAACCTTCTTCTCCAGATGGCTGTCTATGTATGCCCAGTCCGGCTCGGTTTTCTCATATATCTTGTAATATACCTCCGATACCGTACTCAGAATGGGGATTTCATACAGAGTGACCTTGTAGATAAGGTCTTTTGCCTCAATGTGCAGGTGGCCCTCCTCATCAAGCGATATATCAATTATGTCGGCATCAAACCGGAATCCCTTGAGCCACTCAAAGTAGCACTGAGGTATGAAATATATATTGGAGAGGCACCATTTGAACTCCTCATCAGTCAGGGCCAGCGTCTCCAGTTTCTTGAACTCCTTGCGCAACAGGTCCACAAACTCCGGCGTGAACTTCATGCCGTTGCGGTCATTGAAACTGAATGTGCCGATACCCTCGGGGGTGGTCCGTTGGTAGTAGTATGACATGGAGAATTTGTAGAGGTCATTCTCCAGCATGCTTTTTACAATAGTGCTCTCCATAAAATCCTTATTTATAAATCTTTATCTTATTCTCGTTCATGTAGGTAACCAGAGGCTCGTTGCTCTCGATGGATGCTACGCCCTCCAGGTAGACTGAGAGTTCAAAACCTACCTCCTTGCTAAGACGAACCAGGTTCTTGAGTGTCTCCAGGACGCAGTACTCGGCAGCTATACCGCATACAACAACCTTGTCACCCTTTACAAACAGGTCCTGGTCATTACCCTTGGTGTTCTCAAACTGGCCGTACTCCTCCTTATCCTGAGCCTGGCCCTTGGGAAGGAACCTTACGTTATCAATGTTCAGGTTATCCAGAATGCCGTCTGGAAGTGCTGCACCAACGGTATAGCGTACGCAGTGCTGCGGCCAGATACCGCCGTTGGCCTTGAATGAGCAGTGGTTCCAGGGGTGCCAGTCAAGTGTGAAATAGACTCTGTCAAATGCGGTGAGCTTGGACTTGATTGGCTCAACAACGCGGGTACCGTCGGTTGCAGGAAGGTTTCCGTCAATGAAATCCTTCTGGAGGTCAACCACTACCATAATGTTTGCGGGTTCACGGTCTATCATAGCTGTCTCTTTTTTGTTACCTGTGCAAGCAACCATTGCCATTACTGCAACTGCTGCAGCAAAAAACTTAAATACTTTCATTTCAATAGCAAATATAAAATCTTTTCGGATTGCAAAGGTAGTGCAAATCGCGCAAAGATGTTACTTTTGCAATTAAAAGGTACTAATATGAACAAAACAATATTTACAATTGCCGCAGCAGCGGTTATATTTATGTCGTGCAGTGAAAACAGGAACAATCCGTTCTTTGAGGAGAGCCAGTTGCCGTATGGCGCTGTAGAGTTTGACAAGATCAGGTCAAGTGATTATCTGCCCGCCTTTGAGGAGGGTTTCCGCCAGTTCAAGGCCGATATTGACGCTGTGGCTGCTTGTCCCGATGCCCCCACCTTCCAGAACACAATAGAGGCCCTGGAGTCAAGCGGCCGGTTGCTCAACAAGGTAAGCGCCGTATTCTTCAACCTGATGGAGACCGATGCTGATGACCTTATGAAGGAGACCGAGGAGAAGGTCATTCCCATGCAGACCGAGGCTGACTCCTATCTTTATATGAATGAGGTTATCTTTAAAAGAATCAAGCAGTTATATGACAGTAAAGATAATGGAGGCCTTACCACAGAACAGATCAAGGTATTGGAGAAATACTACCGCCGTTTTGTCAAGGGAGGCGCCCTGCTGGATGACAAGGCAAAGGCCCGTTTCGTAGAGATTCAGAACCGTCTGGGTGAACTCCGTATCAAGTTTGCCAAGAACAATCTTGACGAGAGCAATGCCTACGTACTCAACGTAACAGATATCAAGCGTCTTGAAGGACTCAGTCAGGACCAGTTGGAGGCTGCTGCCACTCGCGCCAAGGAAAAAGGCCTGCAGGGTTGGGCATTCAACGTACAGAAACCCTGCTGGATACCGTTCCTGCAGACATGTAAGGACCGCAGCCTGCGCGAGCAGATGTACAAGGCTTACTACAGCCGCGGCAATAACAACAATGAATTTGACAACAAGGCCATCGTAAAGGAGATACTCACCTTACGTCTGGAACTGGCCAATCTGCTTGGTTATGAGACATTTGCCGATTATCAGCTTGAGGACCGCATGGCCAAGACCCCGCAGGCTGCCTATGACCTGCTTATGGAGATATGGAAATACGCCCTGCCCCAGGCCAAGCGTGAGCGTGACGAGATGCAGAAAATCATTGATGCCGAGGGCGGCAATTTCAAACTGGAGGCCTGGGACTGGTGGTATTATGCCGAGAAGCTGCGCAAGCAGAAATATGACCTGGACGAGTCACAGCTGATGCCCTACTTCAGTCTTGACAACGTACGCAAAGGCTCATTCATGGTTGCCGAGACCCTGTTTGGCATCAAGTTCAAGAAGGTTGACAATCTTGCAGTTTATCATCCGTCGGTAGAGACATGGGAGTGTCTGGATGCAGACGGCAGCCATCTGGCATACTTCTACACCGACTGCTTTGTACGCCCCACCAAGCGTCAGGGTGCCTGGATGACCAACTTTACCGATGAGTACAATTACGGAGGCCGCAGCCAGCGTCCCACCATCGTGAACGTATGCAACTTCTCCGTGCCTACCGACACCCTTCCATGCCTACTCTCCATCGATGATGCACGCACCGTATTCCACGAGTTTGGTCACGCCCTGCACGGAATGCTCACACAGTGCCACTATCCTATCGTAAGCGGTACTGCCACACCGAATGACTTTGTGGAGATGTGCTCACAGATCATGGAGCACTGGGCCATAGATCCCACAATATTAAAGCAGTACGCATTCCACTACAAGACCGGCCAGGCAATTCCTGACAATCTGATTGAGAAGATGCAGAACGCCGGCCATTTCAATACCGGATTTGAGACCGTAGAGCTTGTAGGAGCCGCCCTGCTGGACATGGAGTATCACATGCTTAAGGATTACAGTAACTTTGATGATCAGAAGTTTGAGGATGCCGTATCGGCCAAACTGGGTATGATACCGCAGATTGAGTATCGTTACCGCGGCACATTCTTTAACCACATATTTAACAATGACTACTGCGCAGGCTATTACAGCTATCTATGGGCCGAAGTTCTGGACTGCGATGCTTTCCAGTGCTTCCAGGAGGAGGGCCTTCTCAACAAAGAGACCGGCAAGCGCTATCGTCAGAACATACTGGAGAAAGGCGGCAGCGATGACCTGATGAAACTGTACCGTCAGTTCAGGGGCAGCGATCCAAAGACCGATGCAATGTTACGTAACCGTGGATTAATTGATTGATATTTGTAAATATGACTTTAGCAGGAATTCTGTTTCTCATCATTGCGACCGTATGCGCCGCAATGTTCTCTGTAGCGTTTAAGATCTTTCATCGCAAAGACATTGATTCACACCAGGCAATCTTTTTCAACTACCTGATAGCCTTTGTTATGGGTATGCTGTTCTCACTTCACGGTGAGGTGGTTGTCAACCAATTCAAGGCCAGTTGGCTTGTGCCTGTGATCATACTGGGATTCATTTTCATGGCAGGTATGGTCCTGCTGTCCGAATCCACCCGTCGTGTAGGTGTAGCCATTTCCACGGTCTGCAGCCGCGCATCGATGGTAATACCCATCATAGTATCATATCTTATGATTCAGGGCAGCGACAAGCCCAAATGGCTGCTTATTTGTCTGGTTCTGGTTTCAATGACCCTTACCGTATGGACCGGAAAGCAGGAAAGCGGACACAAAATCACCGTCATGGACATACTGGCCCCGCTTTCAGTATTCATTTCATTCGGAGCCAGCAACTCGTTCCTCAAGGTGTTACAGCATAAGGTTACTGTGGCCGATACAGCCGCCGGACTCTCCCAGCAGGCCATCAACAGCGAGTTGTCACTGGTTACTGCATCGGTATTCTTTGTGGCCATGATAATTTGCTCCTATTCATTCTTTACCAAGGATGAGAACGGCAAGCGCGCCCCTATCCGGTTCAAGAACATCCTGGGAGGCGCAACACTGGGCCTTATCAACTATTTCTGCACCTACACACTGATGCTGGCCATGAAGACCATAGACTCCTCCCTGCTGTTCCCGCTTCACAACATCGGAATAGTAGCCATAGGAGCCCTGGTTGGCATGTGGGCATTCCATGAAAAGATGAAACCGCACCAAATACTCGGAATGGTACTTGCTGCGGTCTCAATAGCCCTGCTCTGTATCTAAAATGATACAAAAGGGGACAGACCCCTTTTGTACTATTTTAATCAAATATCAGCTTTACGCCCAGCTGGAGATACCAGCAGTTGGAGTTGGATTTATCCATATCGAAGGTCTTGTGAACAAGGCCTTCCTTATTTACAGCCATCGTGAACTGCGGATATCCTTCGGCATCCGTACCCTTGTACTCCAGCAGTTTGGCGTTGTTGCAGGCTGCGGGAGTCTGCATGACACCCCATTTGCTGTTAAGCAGGTTACCCACATTCATGATATCAAGTGACACCTGCAGAGTCTCGTTGTTGCGTTTGGAGCCTCTCAGGGCACCTACGTTGAAGTTCTGTGCCAGATGCAGGTCCAGGCGGTTCAGCCATGGCATACGGGCAGCGTTTGCATCGGCATACTCACCCTTATGTCTGCTCAGATACTTGTCTTGGTTGACAAAGTCCCAGAAAGCCTGCTGCTGCATCTCTGCAGTTATAGCTCCATTGTCCACAAACCTTACCTCATCCTTACTTGCCGGTATGTAAATAAGATCATTGGTGATACCGTCACCGTTCATGTCATTGCTGTAGGTGTAACTATAGGTACCGGCTGTATAACCAGTGTAGAACACTCCAACCTCAGTACTCATGAACTTATTTCTGGCGTAACCGATACGGTATGTAGCCATAGCCGACAGCTTATCCGGAATAACATAGGCCGATGGGCGCAGAACCAGCTCGTTGGGGCTGTTCACGTTCACATCGTTGTTCCAGGCCGAGTTAAGTGCCGATCCCTTCATATCCTGCACGGACATTGAGGCCTGATGTATGTAAGCAAGTTCAGTCTTAAGACCGTACACGGGTTCAGCCTTGAGAGTTCCGCCCAGAGACCAGCTGTAACCCTTGTCGGTATTGCTTATAACCATGGCTCCACCGGACTTGGATACTGTTGAATAGACGGGTGCTACCGTGTTGTAATTCACTCTGTTATCGGCTCCGCTAAAACGTCCGGCAGCACCGTCGTGAACCTGATTGTAGTTCTCGATATATACGGCGTTGATATCCTTGTTGTAGATACCCTCTACCGATACTGACAGCGGGAATGCCAGGTCATCGGGCTCATAGTCTATGGCAAGGGATGTCTTGAACACCTGCGGAAGCTTGAAATCATCCTGAATACCGGTTATTGATGCACCTTTAAGCACCGGATTGGGGTTTGCTGTCATGGGCAGACCCTGTTGGACAAGATAATTCCTCAAATCAGCCTCGGTATAAAGGAACTTGCCCTGCAGACCCGTCAGGAAAGCATCGCCTGCTGTTGGGAACATTACAGTGTTCTGCAGCATACCGCTGCTGTTGGGTATTGTGGCAAAGAAAACCAGAGGGATTCGGCCCGTGAACAGACCTGCACCGCCGTGAACGGTCAGCGTGCGGGCATCGTCCACATCCCAGTTGAATCCTACTCTCGGTGACAGCTGCACGTTTGCCTTGGGCCACTTGCCGTTGTCTATGACCGGAGCCTTAGGACCTGTTATCTGCTCTGTTGAATAGAAGTGGCTGGTCCAGTCCAGAGCCTTGAATGACTCATTGGTCTGCAGCGGCTCATAATACTGCATATGGTCTGCCCTGAGTCCGTATGTAACAGTAAACTTGTCTGTTATATGTGACTCAGCCTGCAGGAAAGCGGCGGTCTGGCCAAACGATGTGCGTGATGCCGGGTCATCAATCCCGTCATAAGTATAGGTCATTCCGAATGCCGCGGGAGCAGCCTGGTTGATAAAGTCCTCCAGAGAGTTGTATCGGTAGTAACCCGTTCCGTACATGCGGTAGTTGGTGGCACCTTTCTGGTACTGATAGCTCAAACCCGCCGTAATGGTGCTGTGAGCCAGTGTCCAGCGTATATGGTCACTGAAACTATATGTACGCACGTAGTTTCCGGTACCGTTTGAGAAAGCCTCATAACCGGCGCTCATGAACGCGTCACCGTCCTTGCGTATATCGATATGCGGGAACCATGCCGATTCCGAACCTCTCAGATTGCTCACATCCGATACGCTGGCCGACAGCTTATTGCTCATCTTGCCGCTCAGACGGCTGTTGAGCTCGGCCACAGCTGACCATGCATTATCATTGATACTGAAGCAGTTATTGCGGAAAGCATACGAATTCTTTGATATGCGGTCCGATGCAGCCTTGGCACCCACTGTGCTCTTGGCATTTGGAGTGTTCCACTGCCTGTTACCCGTCCAGTTGTAACGCAGCATCAGGTTGTGGTTGTTGTTGATATTCCAGTCCAGACGTGCCAGCACCTTGGTGTTTGTCTGGTCACCGCCAGTAAGGTCATAACCGCCTGCATCATAACCGTAAGCCTTGAGTGCAGCGGCAAACTTATCCATATCGGCAGCGGTAACACGGCTAATCTTAGCGGCATCATCACCAACTCCGTCCTGTGAAAGCTTGTACTCGGTTATCGGCCCCGGAGTGGTAACATACTCAGCATTAACAAAATAGAACAGCTTGTCCTTAAGTATCGGACCACCCAGTGTGAATCCAACTGTAGTATGACTGTTGCTAACCCTGTTGCCCAGATCCACGCCGTCAATACGGTTACCGCGCATCTTTTCATTATGGAAATAGGTGTAAGCGGTACCCTTGAAAGTGTTTGTACCGGACTTGGTGATTACATTGATGCCACCGCCCGTAAAGTTGCTCTGACGTACATCGTAAGGCGCAATTGCCACCTGCATCTCCTGGACTGCATCGATAGAAATAGGTGTTCCGCCGCCGGGCAGATCGGCCGAAAGACCAAAGCTGTTGTTCAGTACTGCCCCATCGATTGTGAGTGTGGTACCGCGGCCGTCCCTACCGGCCATGGTGTTCTCAATGCCGCTGTAGGGCGACAGACGAGTGTAATCCAGCATGCTGCGGTTAACTGACGGCAGCATCGCCATGCTCTCCCTGCCAATGTGATAGGTCTGGCCGGTACGGGTCTCATTAAAGTGCGTACTCTCACCGCGTATGGTCACGGTCGGGATGTTTCTGGTCTCCTCCTTAAGTATCACATTGAAATTGTAATCCTTACCCATAGAGAGCACTACGTTGTCATATGCCACATCCTGATAACCCAGGAACGATACCGTCACCAGATACTTGCCTGGCTTGAGTCCCGACAGGGAAAAGATGCCGTACTTATTGGCAACCGCGCCATAGAATGCGCCGGTTTCATTGTTGGTAACCACTACCGATGCGGCCTGGAGCGGCTCACCGTCAGAGTCTTTCACGGAACCGCTGATGGATGCTGTAGTGTTCTGTGCCGATGCCCCTACACTGGCAAACAACAACACACATAGGCACGCAAACCTGATGAGTCTAGATGACATACTGCCGGCCATAGCCGAAAAACTGAACTCGGATGTCTCATTCACGCCCTTGGCACAAATGAGTTTTGCAGGCGCGATAACGCCTGACAGGACTGTTTTGATACTCATAAATTCTTCTCCCATCCAGACTATACTGTCGGTACCGTAATCGCAACGGTTCGGCCTTTCGGCTCGCGGACTCTACCGCCGGTCGGGGAATTGCGCCCCACCCTGAAGTTTTACGCCTGCAAATTTCCGCTTTCTGCACGACTCTGCAAAGCTTTTTCTGCTAAAAAAGGTAAAGTAGATGATAAATGGTAAAGCCGGTTTCCTCCACCTGGATATCAGTATTCGGGAGACGACGTTACGGGGCTATTCCGCACCCCTCCGGACCCTAAACGCCGAACTCGTCCTCATCGTCCCCTACGGGGCCGAACGTTCCTCAAACAAGCGGCGTTCTTAACGGGATCCTCCAGGGCGCTCCACTCACGCCCCTTCACTGACGCTCCCGAATACTCATATCCAGGCTCCGTAAACCGGAATGCCACGCGCACATAGGATTCTCTTCTTGGTTTGAATTATATTCTTCCTCTATGCTTTTAATTTGCTTATTTCCTTCAAAAACAATATATTTGTCATACAATTAATTATTTGACTGAATTATATGAAAAACATTAAAACAGAAGTTTGCGAACCGGCAATACCTTATGCTGTAAATGCCGGCAATAGAGGTATGTTTGTTAAGCAGACACCTCAACAAAAAACCTACTCCATTGAAGAAATACATCAAATGGTTGCTGATGGCGAAAAACAGTTTGCATCGGGTCAATGGCAAGACAGCAATGAAATGTTTAAGGAAGTAGAAGAGCTGTTAGCACAAGAAAATAACTAAAACACTTATCTTAATGAGAGTTAGATGGAACAAGCAGTCCAAGGAACAACTTCTCCGGGCTGCCAGTTACATCCGTCATGAATTCGGTCAGAAATCAATGAACGATTTTATGGCGGAGATGAAGCGTACAAATAGACTTCTTGAGAAGAACCCTCATTTGGGTCCTGTTGAACCATTATTGTCAGACCTTCCATCCAAATACAGAAGTATTGTAGTCTGCAGTTATAACAAAATAGTTTACCGTATTGTAGATAAACACATAGAGGTGACAGCACTTTGGGACACCCGAAGAGAACCCAACAATCAAATAGAGCAAACCATCAATCAACATCCCAACAAAAAAACCGCTCCTCCAAAAAGAGAAGCGGCTAAAACGTGCAATTGGGGCCTGACCCCAATTGCTCATTTTTTGGTTTTGATTTCTATTACTCCGTTCTTTCCTTTCTCGCCCCAGACGGTTACTGCAGCTTTTCCTTTCAGGACGGTCATGGACCGGACGTTTTCAGCATCTATATCTTCGATGCTTCCGTTGAAGACTTCATCGTCTACAATAATGAGCGGTGTTTCACCTTCTTCAAAGGCACTCTTCAGTTCCCCCTCAGAAAAGCCCTTGGACTTATATGTAGAAGATGTCGTGCTTCCTGATTTCCACGTTGAAGACTTATATGTTGTTGATGATTTGCCAGTTGGGTCTGTATTAACATCTGAACTCATGATCATATCAAATGGGTCCGATATTTTTGTCTTGATATTATGCTCTTTGATTACCCCTTCGGTAGAGTTCTTGTAGTTTATGTCATACTTGACGATGGTCTTTGAGACCAGTTGAGAGCCGTCAAATGCAGTGATGGTCTGACCGTCTATTACATAGCGGTTGATGGTGTCGGTCGGGGCTGCAATTTCATTGGAAACTGACAGCGCAGCAAACAGTGCTGAGATTAACAATGCGTTCATATTCAATTATTTAATAGAGTTAGTTTAATGCGGTGAATGATAGCGAACTGGCATCGGAATTACACGTCATTGAGTAGCTTCTTTCCTTGCCGTCGGTTAGTTTAACGGTTATGACAACCGTACTGCCGTGAGGTTCGGCCTTAACGGATTCAATCTCTCCCACCTCAATCTTGGAGATCATCTCCATACCCTCCAGAATCTGCATGGTGCTGATAGCCGTCTGATTCTCCGGCTGCAACTGTTTGTGGCCGATATGCAGGCTCACAAGCATCAGAATTATTGCAGCGGCTGCCACCGAACTCCACCTGAGAATCATGCGTACAGGCCTTCTGCTCTTGATAATGCGGTCAAAATCGGCCGTATCAATCATGTCCGATGCACCAGCATGCGTCATCTTGATAAGTGCGGCTATCGGCTCCTCATCGGCATCAGGCTGATGCGATGCGTAGTATTCGGCCAGCATCTGTTCCTCACGGATGGTGGTATCGGCATCCAGGTATCGCTCTGCAAGAGCCTTGCGGAACTGTTTGTTTTCAAGCATAGTATTCATAAGTCCTTCTTTATGTGTTCCATCATCAGCCTGCGGGCTGCTGAAAGCGTTGTTTTAATACTGGTTTTGGGACATCCCGTCACCTCCTCCATCTCATCAAGAGAGAGCCCCATTTCATTTCTCAGATGCAGATAATGCCTCTGTGTAGGCGTAAGCATTGACAAGAGCGACTCCTTGACCGTATTCATATCGGCCTCATCGGTCAGGGCCGATGCCGACGGACCTCCGCTCACATCAACCCCGTCAATAGGCTGCATCACCGCCCTGTTACCGCGCAGATGAGCAAGACAAACCTTCTTTGTTATCGTAACGGCCAAAGCATCAGGATTCTGCATATCATACCCGTTCTCAGTCTGACGCCAAAGAACCAGCAGAGATTCCTGAACAATATCATCGGCATCATCAATGATACCTGAATCCTTAACGAACCGGCTGGCCATCAAAACCAACCTGCTCCGTATGCGGCCTGAAAACTGTTCAAATTCCTGTCTGTTCATATCAGCGTCTCTACCATATAGTTGCAGAAAACTCTCAAAAGTTAATTGAAAAACGCAATAAATCTATATATTTGCCATACTAACAAATCAGAACTGGTTATTCTAAGAATGACTATATCTGTTGCATTATTCATTCAACATAATTTGATCGCCTTATGAGTATAAAACGTTTTCTTATCCTGTTATCATTTGTTTTATTTACAGTTAATATTAATAGTGTGGCGCAAGATGATTTTACTGCCATAGGTGTTGAATTTGTACATGGTTCAACATGTTATCTGCGTGACACTCCAGTAAATGGAGGAGGATTCCAAGTGCGATATAAAAAACTGTATGCTGGTTCTATCCTTTTATTTGCAAATGAAGAAAAGAGTAAAATTTTCACGACAAATTCAACTGAAATAAAGGATTTCAAAAATGCAATTAAAGAAAAGACCGGCACTGAAGGATGGTGGTTTAACGGTGGCTTTTATTTGGATTTAGGTTATAATATAACCGAACATATTTCAGTTGGCGGAAGCATGGGTATCCAGTCAAATGTTTATGGAGTTAATTATCGTGTAATGGATACGACATCGGGCGTTGCTAAATATAAAGTGGTTACAAAGCAGGAGGATACAAAACGTGCTTTTGATGCCGGAGTATTCGGTTGTGCTTTTATACCACTCTCCAAATCTGACGATTTTGGATTAAGTATAAGAGGAGGATGGACTAAATTATCAAATCTCTTTTTTGGTGTAGGTCTTTCATTTACAATTTCTGAGATGCTTTGATACAAAATGATACAAAAGGGGACTGTCCCCTTTTGTATCATTTCAGGAAAACCGCTCCTCAATAACGAGAAGCGGTCAAAAATAGTACAAAAGGGGACTGTCCCCTTTTGTATCATTTCAGGTCAACTTTAAGCTGGAGTTCGTCTAGCTGGGACTGGTCAAGAGGACCGGGGGCATCCAGCATGACGTCGCGGCCGGAGTTGTTCTTGGGGAACGCAATGCAGTCGCGGATGCTGTCCAGCTTGGCAAAGATGCTCACAAAGCGGTCCAGTCCGAATGCCAGACCACCGTGAGGAGGTGCACCGAACTTGAAGGCGTTCATCAGGAATCCGAACTTGGCCTGAGCCTGCTCAGGGGTAAAGCCCAGAATCTTGAATATGGTAGCCTGCAGCTTGCTGTCGTGGATACGGATAGAGCCGCCGCCAACCTCGATACCGTTTATGACCATATCGTATGCATTGGCACGGACGCTTGCAGGATCAGTGTCCAGCAGAGGAATATCTTCGGGTTTGGGGCTTGTGAACGGATGGTGCATAGCCATAAGGCGGTTCTCCTCATCTGACCATTCGTACATGGGGAAGTCAATCACCCACAGGCACTTGAACTGGTTCTTATCACGCAGGCCAAGCTCATCGGCTACCTTAAGACGCAGTTCTGAGAGCTGCTTGCGGGTCTTCATGGCGTCATCGCCCGAGAGAATCAGGATAAGGTCACCGGCCTCGGCGTTCATTGCGGCCTTGAGCTGCTGCAGAACCTCCTGGGAGTAGAACTTATCAACCGATGACTTGACGCTGCCGTCAGCCTCAACGCGGGCGTAAACCATACCCTTGGCACCAATCTGGGGACGCTTAACATATTCTGTAAGAGCGTCAATCTGCTTGCGGGTGTATGTTGCGGCACCCTTGGCGCAGATACCGCCTATGTATGCGGCGCTGTCAAATACACCGAATCCGTGGCCCTTGAGAACATCCATCAGCTCTACAAAGTGCATGTCAAAGCGCAGGTCCGGTTTGTCACTGCCGTAGTATTTCATAGCGTCCTGCCAGGTCATGCGCTGGAAGGGCTCCTTAAAGTCTATACCCAGGATGCTCTTGAACAGATGCTTGGCCATAGCCTCGAATATCTGCAGGATATCCTCCTGCTCCACGAATGACATCTCGCAGTCAATCTGGGTAAACTCCGGCTGACGGTCGGCACGCAGGTCCTCGTCACGGAAGCACTTGGCTATCTGGAAGTAACGGTCAAATCCCGATACCATAAGCAGCTGCTTAAGGATCTGGGGGCTCTGAGGCAGAGCGTAGAACTGACCGGGGTTCATGCGTGAAGGCACCACGAAGTCACGTGCGCCCTCAGGGGTGGAGTTGATAAGGATAGGAGTCTCAACCTCCATGAAGTTAAGGTCATCCAGGAACTTACGGATCTCCATGACCATCTTGTGGCGCAGTTCCAGGTTCTTGCGTACGCACTGGCGGCGCAGGTCAAGATAGCGGTATTTCATGCGGAGGTCATCGCCGCCATCGGTATCGTCCTCGATGGTAAAGGGAGGCGTATCGGCCGCATTGATGACAGTCAGGTTACTGACCAGAATCTCAATGTCACCTGTGGGAATCTTGGGATTTTTGCTGGAACGCTCACTCACCCTTCCGGTCACCTGAATCACGAATTCACGGCCCAGACGGTTTGCCTGCTCACAAAGAGTGGCATCTGTAGCATCGTCAAACACAAGTTGGGTAATACCGTAGCGGTCACGAAGGTCAACAAAGACCATACCGCCCATTTTACGTACTCTCTGAACCCATCCGGCCAATGTTACGGTAGTACCGGCATCGGCAAGGCGCAGTTCTCCACAAGTTTTGCTTCTAAACATATAGACAGTCTTAAAAATGACTCGCAAAGTTACTTTTTTGTTTTAGAATCCGTATAAGAATTCGTTTGATTTGTTGTTATGTCTCCAATATATTACGACATAAGTAAAAAATGATTAACTTCGTCCCATTATTACTATATTTATTAAGGTAGAAAACCAAATATACTGCTATATGAAAAAGGAAATAACCCGGTTGTCATTATTGCTTCTTGCCGTTATTCTTGTTTTTGCAGGATGCGGAAAGGATGATTTTGATGAAGACCTGCTGATTGGATCCTGGAGTACCGGCACGTGGAGTTACGTATTCCACGATGATTATACCGGTTCACGTACACAGCAAGGCAGGACTCAGACCTTCACATGGTCTTTGAGCGGAGATGAACTTGAACTGAAATTTGACAAATATGAACAGGGGCAATCTGAAATAGTCACATTCACCGTCTTCATAATAGAAGAGCTGAAAGAGACCAAAATGGAAGTTTATGACCAGGCAGACCCTGACAAGACCATAATCGTCTTTACCAAGAAGTAATGAAACCGAAACTCAAAAAAACGCTCAAGATAACCGGAATCACACTCGGTTCGCTGATTGGACTGGTGATCATTTTGGTTCTGGTTGCATGCTGGATGGTCTTTTCATCTTCCAGCCTGACCAAGATCGCAGAGAAAGCAATTGACAAGTATTCACCCGCAAGGGCCAAGATAGACGACGTTGACCTTACCCTGGTAGGTTCCTACCCTTTCCTGGGGTTCCGGCTGAACGGTCTTGTCATATACGATGACATGGAGGCTTCTCCATATGATACACTCGCTGCTGTGGATGAATTCACCGTAACCGTGGATTTCAAGACTCTGTACAAGGAGAAAAAGATAATTCTTACCAATCTGTTCCTGAACGGTGTCGGTGCCAATCTGTTTACTGCCCCGGACGGAAGTTCCAATCTGGACGTATTCGGAACATCCGATAAGGAAGAGCCTGAAAAAGAGGATAGCGGCATGGATATATATGCAGACCTGCAGAAGATCTCCATAAAGAACATCGACGCCTCTTACAAGGACATGTCATCCGGTATCATCGCAGGAATCAATGACCTGGACATTGACCTGAAAGGATTGATCAATTATGACAGTCTGGATGCGAAAGCAGACATAAGACTTGCATCAGTCAATGCTGTCATAAAGAATGACTCAATTGATGTGAGAGCCTCTCTGGATGGCCTTAAGGCTAATGCCGTACTCTCCAAATACAACGAGAAAGTCGGTGCGGAAATAGCCATTGACCTTAAGGAGACTCAGGCCTCCATGGATGACATACGGGCCGACCTGAATGATCTCAGACTGGTCCTGAGTAATGTGAGCTGTTATCTGGGCGATGATGGACTCAAGGACCTGATTGCAGGTTTCCGTCTGACTGCTTCCGACCTGAAATACTCATCAGAAGGAATGCTGACCCAAACCGGTAACATAGTAACCCAAGCTGATAAGGCATCGCTTTCGGGCGACAACGCCAATGTGAGCGGTTTTACTTTTGATTCCCGTAACATAATGCTACAGTTGGAGGATTCAACCGGAATCATCACAAAGGCACAGATAGAGAAAGTGCTCTTGGGAATGGATGGCGCGCTTAAACTGGATTTGAGCGATGTAAACACCGGTTTGACTGTCGATGTTGAGGGTACCGTATTTGAACAGGGAGGACCGGATCCGATCAACGTCATTTCAGACCGACTCTCATTGAAAGCCGATGCTACGATCAAAGGTGATGATATTACTCTCCTTTCAGAGTTCTCCACTCCGTCGGTAAGAATAGAAATGGACAGCGCAATCTATGTACCTGGCTGGCCGATGAGTTTTAATCTGCCGCTTGAAACAGACAGGAACATATCCCGTTTCAACATCAGAAAGGGCGCAAACGTATGTATTGACGGCCAGCAGATAGCATTCAACGCCAATGGTACTCTTGGCGGACAGCAGACTGTTGCGGGCCGTGCCGGAATAAGCACCCCCAGAGACCTTGACATAGACCGTCTTGTCTCAATGATTCCTGAAACATTCCGGGATGCATTGGATGGTATCGACGTTCACGGCACCGTGGGGCTTGATATCAGCATCAAGGGCGCTGTTGCCGATAACGGACCCGTTCTGGATAATGCCAAAGCCAGGATTTCGCTTAAGAATCTTGACGCCACAGTAAATGATTCACTGAAAGCAGCATCCGGCAATCTGTCAATTGATGCGGTCTATCCCAGCCTTGTTGCTGTAGAGAAGAACCGCCAGACTGCCGATGTGGCAATCGTAGCATCAGACCTTGATGTAACGATGATAGACTCCACAACAATCAATGCCTCTCTTCAGAAACTCAATCTGAGTGCCTCCGTAGCAGGTCTGGATGAGGATATAGACAAAATGAATGTTCTGTTGGACCTCAGTGTAAGCCAGATAGATGCCGATATGGACACTATCTCCGGTACCATTATGAACCCTGTCATCAGTCTCAACATGGCGCCCGCCGATGGTAAGATCGCCATGAAGGCCGATGTGGGATTTGACAGGCTGTCAGCTGCAATGGGCAGCGCACTGTCCGCGACATTAGGCTCTACATCCCTGCAGGCTCTGGCCCAGTATGACTCTACGAAGACCGAGATCCTCAACCAATGGAATCCTCAGATCAAGATGATCCTTGATGAAGGTCAGGTCAATAATATCCTTGAATCTCCAATCAGTCTCAAGACACTGGACTTTGACTTCTCGCTGGGCCGTTTCAACATCAATGACTGCCGTGCGGAAATTGATGATTCTGACATTCAGTTGTGGGGCGATATATACAACATAGGTGAATTCATGGACGGCAAGGGACTGCTCACCGGCGAACTCTCACTGGAGTCGGACCACATGAACCTGAACAGGCTTATGGCTCTTACCGGCGATTCCGAAGAGAACGAGGAAGCCGCCACTAAGGTCATCGAGCAGGTTGAAGAGGGGCAGGATACCGTCTCTGCAGGTCCGATCATGATACCCAAGGGCATTGACCTTACCCTTTACACCAACCTGTCGGAGGTTGATTTCAATGAACACACATTCAACAATGTAGGAGGTGATATATCCATCAAGGACGGTGTCATAATCATGCAGGAACTTGGTTTCTCATCAAAGGCTGCCGAAATGCAGCTTACAGCAATCTACCGCACGCCTAATGTTGAGGACCGCTTTATGGAGTTGGATTTCCATCTGCTTGACATCGAGATTGATGAACTCATTGACCTTGTTCCTGCTGTAGACTCAATCGTTCCCATGTTGAAGGCTTTGTCAGGAAAGGCGCAATTCCATCTTTCAGCACAAACATTCCTGGATCCCGATTACATAACAAACGGACCACTCTATCCCCAGATGTTCACGCTCATGGGCAACGCCGTTATTGAGGGAGCCAATCTTCAGGTTCTTGACAGTGAGATGTTTGACGGCATAAAACGCAAGCTGCTTATGAGTAAGGATGCCAAAGCCGTTATAGACAGTCTGGATGTTGAACTTCAGGTTCTGGACGGCAAGGTTGACCTCTATCCTACCCGTATCAAGATGGACCGTTACGAGGCTATAATAAGCGGGCGTCACAATATTGATGCCGGTCTGAGTTGCAACTACAACATATCGCTGACCAAGTGTCCGCTTCCGATCCGCCTGGGTGTTACCATCAGTGGCACGCTTAATGAAATAGCAGAGTTCCCCATCCGTCATATCAAGGTGGGACGTGCCCAGTATGACAAGATGTACACTCCCGGTAAGGGTAAAGCCGAAGAGGCCATACTGCGACGTAAAGACGCTATCATGGAAGCTGCAAGGTCAAATGTACGGCCTCGCTCATCGTTCAAGCATGTTGCTCCAGGAATTGGGAATTGAGAATTGAGAATTATAAAACGAGGTTCTGAGTATTAATTCTCAATTCTCAATTCAAGCCAACCAGAGCCTGGGAGATATTGATCATAAAGTCTCCCATAGTCTCCAGTTCCTGGATAAGGTCAAAGTAATAAACGCCGGCTGTATAGTCATATGATTTGACCTCCATATTCTTGAGGTGCTCCTCACGCAGGCTGTCACGCATATTGTTAATGGCATCCTCGGCCACATATGCGTCTGTTATGTCCGTCACGCTGGCCTGTGCCAGATTGGTGTTCATAACGTCATAGGCCTTCTGCATGGTGTCAAGCATCTCATTTATGCGCTTGCGCATAAGGTCGTTGAACACCTTACCATGGTCACGCTTACGCTGCAGCAGACGTGAAATTGCCTCACCCGAATCACCCAGAGACTCCATCTCGCCTATTATCTTGAAATAGGCCTTGACCTGCAGACGTGCCTGGTCCGATATATCATTCTGGCTTACCTGATTAAGGTATGATGCAATCTCAAACTCAATGCGGTCCGTAATCTCCTCATACTTGACCAGTTTCTGGCGGAACTCCTCAAATCCATCAGTCTCGGACTCCTGAATGGCCTGACGCACATATCCGAATCCCTTGGTGCATATCTCACCAAAATGGTTTATCTCCTTGCGTGCCTCAGTTATGGACAACTCGGCCAGATTGGCGTTACCCTTACCGATATAAACCAGATGGAACACCTCTTTCTCCTCTTCCTTGTTGGGAACCATCTTCATGACCAGTTTCTCCAACTGCGGAATGAACCATACAAGAATCAGGGTTGTGATGATGTTGAACAGAGAGTGCACGATTGCAACGCTGTAAGGCAGGCTGCTGGCCAGAACAGTCTGGCTCTTGAGCGCCTCACCCTCCAGTCCGGTCTGTGACAGTATGCTGAAATCGGCTGTAAGCGGATTGGGGAACCCCAGCCACTCGACAATCTGTGCATTGAGCATCATATAAGGCCTGAACAGCGCTATCACAAGGACAGAACCGAACAGGTTGAATACCAGATGAGCACGTGCTGTACGCTTAGAACTGACATTGGTTGATGTGGCTGCCAGGTTGGATGTGATTGTGGTACCGATATTCTCACCAAGGATGAATGCCACAGCGTTTGGGAACGTGATGGCTCCCGATGCCAGCAGCAGCATGGTAATACTGGTTGCAGCAGCAGATGACTGCAGGCAGAATGTCATTACTGCACCTATTATAATAAAGAGTACAGTACTAAGGCCCATATCGGTAATAGGAGCCAGGAAGTTGCGTACCGGCTCACTGGAGAGCAAAGGATAAGAGGTATCCTTAAGCATGCTCAGACCCAGGAACAGGAATGCGAATCCTATCAGGAACGAACCGAAATCCTTAGTCTTCTGTTTCTTGAAAAATGATGACAGGACGAATCCTACGAAAATGAGCGGAATGGCGATGGCACCTAGGCTGAACGAACCGTCCATACTCACAGCAAACAGCCATGCCGTTACCGTAGTACCGATATTGGCACCCATGATTACGCCGATTGCACTGCGCAATGTCATCAGTCCTGCATTCACAAAACTGACCAGCATGAGTGTCGTTGCGGTTGATGACTGAACAAGAACGGTAACTAAAAAACCGGTAAACAGGCATTTACCGGTATTTGAAGTCATCTTCTCAATAAATGAACGCAAGCCCTTGCCTGCAAATCTCTGGAGGCTGCTGCTCATCAGGTTCATGCCCCAAAGGAAAAGGGCAAGGCAGCCAAGCATCGTAAGAATCTGATAAAATAGTGAATCCACCTTTGTAGTCTGTCAATTGTGCTACAAAGGTAACAATATTTCAAATGGACCTTAACAAAATCTTAACAGATTTGTAACAATCAGAAAAACTCTACACAGAGCCCGTCATAGGCAAACTGCATGTGTGGCGGGAACTTGACATTCATTATAGCGTGCATTCCGGCCCGATGGCTCATATGCACGAAATAGGTCTCGCGGGCGCCCACTCTCTGGGCAAACAGTACAGCCTGACGTACATTCTGATGTGTGGGATGCTCCTTGGTATGAAGGGCGTTCACCACAAGAGTCTCAGTGCCTTCCAGCAGTCTGAGAGACTCATCATCCATGCTTTTCATATCGGTAATGTATGTCAGGTTTCCGATCCTGAAACCCAGAATGGGCAGATTGCCGTGCATCACACGTATGGGCAATATCTCCAGATCACCCACCTTGAACTTATTGCCCGGTTGAATCTCACAAAGTTCCATATGAGGCACGCGGGGGTTGACATTCTGGTTGAAACAGTAAGGCATACTCTGTACGATATGACTTATAACATTCCTCTCGGCATAGATGGGAATGGTGGTGGTTGTGCAGTACGGACGAAGGTCATCAAGGCCTCCTATATGATCGTAATGCTCATGCGTAACAATCACGGCATCAAGCTGTTCAATATCGGCCCTTAAAGCCTGCTGACGGAAGTCCGGACCGCAGTCAATAATGATTTTTGTGGTATCTGTCTCTATCAGGGCAGATGTGCGCAGCCGCTTGTCGTGAGGGTCTGCCGACATGCATGTCTGGCAGTGGCAGCGCATTTCAGGCACGCCTATCGATGTTCCGGTTCCAAGGAAAGTCAGTTTCATATGTAATTGACCTCTGTTGAGAGGGTTATTCCGAATTTCTGTTTAACATCGGCTATGATGGCGTCAGCCAGGTGTTTGATATCGGCCCCGGTTGCTCCACCCTTGTTGACCAGCACCAAGGCCTGCTTGTCATAAACCGCGGCAGGGCCAAGTGAACGTCCCTTCCAGCCGCATTTCTCTATCAGCCATCCGGCAGGAACCTTCATTCCTCCGGGCGCTGGATATGACGGTACATCGGGATGGTTATTCCTTATTATATCGAACTCCTGTTCAGTGACTACAGGATTCATAAAGAAACTGCCGGCATTTCCAAGTATCTTGGGATCGGGCAGTTTACTGTCACGTATTGAAATGACAGCCTGCCTTATGTTTTTCAGTGTCGGACCGCCCAGACGCTCCACCTCCTGCCCAAGCGCACCATATCCCAGTTTGGGCTGAGGCTTCCTTGAAAGCTTGAATATAACATACGCAACGGCGTACTGTCCTTTTAGTTCATTCTTGAAAATACTCTGGCGGTATGCGTACTTGCACTCCGCATTACTGAAGTCACGCTCGCTACCATCCTCCAGGCGGATGGTCTGAACGGTATCGATAACATCCTTGGCCTCAACGCCGTATGCGCCGATATTCTGGACTGCGGCAGCCCCCACCTCACCCGGTATGGCCGACAGGTTCTCAACACCCCACAAGCCGTTCACTGTACACCAGGCTACAAAATCATCCCAAACCACACCGGATCCCACCTTGACGTGGACATTGTCACCCGTGTGACCCAGAACTTCAATTGTTGATATTGTGGAATGTATCACAGTACCGTTAAAGTCGCCCATAAAAAGCAGGTTGCTGCCTCCTCCTATCATAAGGACCGGCTTCTCAATATCCTGCAACTGGCTTATGAGTTCTTCGGGAGTAGACCATTCAAGCATATGGTCTGCCCTTACATCCATGCCGAAAGTGTTCCGGCCGGCAAGCGAACAGTTATCTCGTATCGTCATGGCTGCAAAATTAAGGAATCTAATTGCTTTTACACTCAAAAAATGCTAATTTTGCGCCTCAAGAAAAACAGCAACAGAAATGTTAGAGAAAATACAGCAGTTAATCAATGAGGTAAACGCTCTCAAGGCCGAATCGGCCGAGGAGCTGGAATCTCTCCGTCTTAAATACCTGAGCAAGAAGGGTGCCATCAATGACCTTATGGCCGATTTCCGTAACGTTCCCACCGAGCAGAAACGTGAGGTGGGCCAGAAGCTCAATGAGCTCAAGAACCTGGCACAGGACAAGATAAACGCCCTCAAGGAGTATTTTGATGCACAGAAGGCAGAGGCCGACAAGCCGGACCTGACCCGCACCGCCTATCCCATAGAATTAGGAACGCGCCACCCGCTCAATATAGTCAAGAATGAGATTATTGAGATTTTCTCACGTCTGGGCTTTGTCCTGGCCGACGGTCCGGAGGTTGAGGATGACTGGCACGTATTCTCATCCATGAACTTTGCAGAGGACCATCCCGCACGCGATATGCAGGACACATTCTTTGTAGAGGCACACCCCGACATTATCCTGCGCACCCACACATCGTCAGTACAGAGCCGCGTAATGGAGGTATCACAGCCCCCTATCCGCATTATCTGCCCGGGCCGTGTATACCGTAACGAGGCCATCAGCTACCGTGCACACTGCTTCTTCCATCAGGTAGAGGCCCTGTACGTTGATAAGAACGTCAGTTTCTCGGACCTCAAGCAGGTACTGCTTTACTTTGCACAGCAGATGTTCGGTCCCGATACCAAAATACGTCTGCGTCCCAGTTACTTCCCCTTCACCGAGCCATCAGCCGAGATGGACATAAGCTGCAACATATGCGGCGGCAAGGGCTGCGCATTCTGCAAGGGAACCGGTTGGGTTGAGATCCTGGGTTGCGGTATGGTTGATCCCAATGTGCTGGAACTCAACGGCATAAACAGCAAGGAATACTCAGGCTTTGCACTCGGTATGGGTATTGAGCGCATAACCAACCTCAAATATCAGGTCAAGGACCTCAGGATGTTCTCCGAGAACGACGTACGATTCCTCAAGGAGTTTGAGTCAGCCAACTGACAACGGTCTATCCCTATGAAAAAGAGGGATTTATATAATAAATGCAGCGAGAGACTCTCTCAGGCATACCCTGAGGCTGGTACCGAGCTGCATTTTTCGTCTCCATACGAGTTACTGGTGGCTGTAATGCTTTCGGCCCAATGTACCGATAAGCGCGTCAACATGGTCACCCCTGCCCTTTTTGAGGCATTCCCCACCGTTCAGGATATGGCAGCAGCCTCCCCTGAGGAGATTTTTCCTTACATAAAGAGCGTATCATACCCCAACTCCAAATCAGAGCATCTTGCACAGATGGCGCGCATGGTCTGTGAACGATTTGGAGGTAAGATACCCCAGGATATGGATAGTATGACACAACTGCCCGGCGTAGGACGCAAAACCGCCAATGTCATGCTTGCAGTAGCATTCGGTGGCCAAGCCATGCCCGTCGATACCCATGTCTTCCGCGTAAGCCATCGCATAGGTCTTGTCCCCAAGCGCTGTACCACTCCGTTAAGCGTTGAAAAAGAACTTGTCAGGTACTTTGCCCGAGAGCGTCTGTCGGATGCCCATCACTGGCTGATACTTCACGGCCGATACGTATGTACAGCCCGTTCTCCCAAATGTAAGGATTGTTGTCTTGATGATATTTGCGCTCATCTCATATAATTATCGTATCTTTAAGGACTGATTCTGTTTCCCGTTATGACAAACTCCGATATTATAAAACTGGTCAAGAGAGAAGTTATCCCCGCAGTAGGTTGTACAGAGCCTATGGCAGTAGCATTGTGTACCGCATATTCCGCCGAGACACTTGGACGGAGACCGGAAAGGATAGACATAGCGTTGAGCGCCAATATCCTGAAGAACGCCATGGGTGTGGGAATACCCGGAACAGGGATGATAGGCCTCCCTATTGCAGTTGCCTTGGGCGCACTCTCCGGAAAGAGCGGATACGGCCTTGAAGTGCTCAAGGATGTAACTCCCGCCGATGTTGAGAAGGGAAAGGAATTTATCGGCAAGGGTGGCATAAAAATAACCCTTAAGGAAGGGATCACAGAAAAACTATATATAGAGGTACGCTGCAGTGCCTCAGATTGTTCATCAACGGCCATAATAGCTCACGAACATACCGGATTGATCTATCTGGACAAGGTGACCGGACAGAATCAGACTGTTTTGAAGGATCAGAGAAATAGTCTCTCCGATACCGAATCGGATGCCGGCGAGGAGGAGCTGACCCTGAAACAGGTCTATGATTTTGCCACTACCGCTCCGCTGGCCGACATAGAATTCATCAATGAAGCCAGACGGCTCAACGAAGCTGCATCAAACAAAGCCCTGAAAGGTAATTACGGCCACAATCTGGGCAAGACCCTGACCCGTCCCCTTGGCAAGGGCGTCATGGGCGACAGTATTTTCAGTCATATCCTGACTGCCACGAGTTGTGCCTGCGATGCGCGAATGGCCGGCGCCATGATACCGGTGATGTGCAATTCGGGCAGCGGTAACCAGGGCATAGCCGCCACAATGCCGGTGGTCGTCTTTGCCCGGGAGAACCACAACACCGAAGAGGAACTGACCCGCGCACTGATGCTGAGCCATCTGACTGCAGTCTACATCAAACAGAGTCTTGGCCGTCTGAGCGCCCTGTGCGGATGTGTGGTGGCGGCAACCGGAAGCAGTTGCGGAATAACATATCTCATGGGCGGTTCGTATGAACAGGTCTCTTATAGCGTAAAGAACATGATAGCCAACCTTGCAGGAATAGTATGTGACGGAGCCAAGCCCAGTTGCTCGCTTAAGGTAAGCAGTGGCGTTTCGACTGCAGTACTCAGTGCGATAATGGCTATCCAGAATGATGTAGTGACAAGCGTTGAGGGCATAATTGAGGATGATGTCGACAAATCCATTCACAACCTCACCCTTGTCGGTTCAAAAGGCATGAACGAGACAGACCGTCTTATCTTGGATATCATGACTCACAAGAAATAGTATTTTTTGACTGATTCATGCATATTAATGCACAAATACTACTGATAATTCAGTATTATATTCCTTTTTTTATAATTATTGATTATATATCCGACTATTTTGATTAAAATTGCAAATCAAAACAGAAAGGATATATGAAGCTTTTCAGATTTTCGATTCTCGCCATACTGCTTTTGGCAGTAGTGTCAGTACAGGCACAGAACAGATCAGCAAGGAATGCAGGCTCATCTCAGCAGGGTTATACAGTAAGCGGTAAAGTTGTGGATGCCGACAACGGCACCCCTCTTGAGGTCGTAAACATCACGTTTGAGAACAAGTCATTCTGGGCAGTCACCGACTTGGAAGGAAAATTCTCCCTTCAGCTCAAGAATGGTGAATATCACTATGAGGTTTCGTATATCGGATATGAGACTTATAAAGGTGTGGTCAAGGTTGACGGCAAGAACATCAATAACCTGAACATCAAGCTTCAGGCCACCAGCCTTGCGCTGAGTGAGGTTACGGTCACCGCCAAGCAGCAGGCCATGGGATCATCGTCAATAATTGACAAGACCGCCCTTCAGCACCTGCAGCCCAAAACCATTGAGGATATGCTGCAACTCATCCCCGGAAGCGTTACACAGAATCCGAACCTTAACAGCATAGGACAGGCTTACATCCGTGAAATCGGCGGAAGCAACAGCAACGCCATGGGTGCCACCGTAGTCCTGGACGGCGCGCCGCTTTCAAATGATGCCACCCTTATGTCTTTCTCTACCGCCAAGAGCGGATTGGCAGACCGCTCCGGACAGTCCACCACCGGTAAGGGTGTTGACCTCAGGACAATATCACCCGACAACGTAGAATCCATAGAGGTTATAAGGGGTATTCCTTCGGCCGAATACGGAAACCTTACATCAGGAGCTGTAATAGTAAAGACCAAGAAAGGCTCAACTCCTTGGGAGATAAAAGGCAAGGCTGATCCCAACTCCAAGATGGGTTATATTGGAAAGGGATTTACATTAGGCACTGGAACCACTGTGAATGTTTCGGCCGATTATTCATCATCATACGGCGACATCCGTTTCCGCGCCAAGGGTTATGAGCGTATCAACGGCAGCCTTGGCCTGTCTCAGACTTTTTTCTCAACACGCCCTCTCAGTGTAAATTTCAAGGCATCATATTTCCAGAACCTCAACACCGTAAGGGTTGATCCACAACAGCAGTATGCAGAGAAGAGCAAGAGTGACAACAAGGGTGTCAGGCTTATCCTGAACGGAGACTGGAACCTGAAGACGGCACTCATATCAAACCTTTCTTACAATGTATCATTCAATTACAGTCATCAGCGTGACACCGAGAGAGATTTCATGATACTTAAGGTGGGTATGCAGCCTATAGGTTTTGCCACGGAACCCGGAGAACACGTCGCCCCGTTCCTGAACGGTAACTATTACTCAGACTATTACATAGACGGAAAGCCGCTCAGCACATTCGCACAACTCAAGGCAGACAAGACAATCCTGATCAGAGAGAATTTCACATCCCAGTTCAAAGCCGGCATTGAATGGGCCTATGATGTCAACAAAGGAGAAGGATTGGTGTTTGACCCCACACTGCCCCCTGTTATAAGTGACATTGAGACGGTTCGTCCGCGTCCATACACTGACATTCCTGCAATGAACACCGTTTCCGGTTTCTTTGAGAACAAGACAATCGCTCCCATAGGTACTACCAGACTGACGGCTCAGGTTGGCGCAAGGGCATCCAGACTGGCCATTGACCGCAACTATCTGGATAGGAGTCCTATCGTCACTGTCGATCCCCGAATCAATATGGAGTGGAGTATCCTCAATAAGAATAACAACAATTTCATAGACAACCTGAGCATAAACGGTGGTTGGGGTATAACCTCCAAGTTGCCACCCCTGGCTTACCTCTATCCGGACAAGGCATACTTTGACCAGTTGTCTTACAGCAGGATGAACAATCCTTTCTATGCCATACTGACAACTGAAATCGTAAACAATACCGGCAATGTAAATATCAAGCCTTCTACCGGACACAAGGCAGAAGCCGGTTTCAGTTTTGAAAAGGGCAAGATAAACGGAATGGTTACCTTCTTCTATGAAAAGTATACCGATGAGTTCAACTACCGAAACGTAGTATTTACCCAGACTTTCAACAAATACAACTACACCTACCCCGCCGGTACAAGCAGGATAACCGGTTACGACACAGACAGCCATGAACTGACAGTGGTCTATAAGGACGGCGACACAGACAAGACGACACAGATTGCCCCTTCAAGCATGAAGACAGACTCTATGTTCGTTTCATACTCTTCACCGATGAACAGCGCCGTAACCACCAAGAAAGGTATTGAGTACAGCATCAACTTCGGTCAGATTCCGGCCATCCGCACATCGCTTGTGGTAGACGGTGCATGGTACTGGATACGCCATCGTAATGAGATGAACTCATGGTCTATAATGAACAACGTCAACGGACAGTATTATCCTTATGCAGTTCTGTATCCCGGTGGCGGCGGTTCCATAACAGAGAGAATCAACACCAATTTCAGGTTTATAACCCACATCCCTGAAGTAAAGATGATATTCTCCACCACAGCCCAGGTTGTATGGATGGAGGCTGACCAGACTTTCCGCATAGATGAAAACGGCAACGACATCTGGTACAAGAGTCAGCAGTTTGATGGCAAGGAATGCCTTGCCTTGGATCCTGTAGGCTATATGGATCACTCAGGCAACTACTATGAATGGGATGTCAAATACCGTAACAAGAGTTACAGGAATGCCGGAAACCTGAGACAGGATCAGTATGACATGATAACCACATATAACCAGCTGGGTTATTTTGACCGTGAAGTTTATCCCGGACATATGATATTCAATTTCCGTCTCACCAAGGAGTTCGGCAAGAACTTTGAGATATCGTTCATGGCCAATAACCTGTTCAACACCCGCAAGATATACCGCAGCACCATTACAGGCGGCTACAGTTCACTTGCCATCAGCCAGTATTTCGGTGCCGAACTGAAACTTAAACTGTAAAGAAGATGATCTTTTTATATTAACCAACTATTTATCAAAACAATGAAGAAAATTTTATTTTTGAGCAGTCTGCTTTGTGCAGCACTTTGCTTCACTACATCATGTGAAGATGATGAAGTGGCCAAGAAGTATCAGGTGACAGTCTCTGTCTCTGCAGACGGAGCTGCCATTGATTCGCTTCAGGATTTCCAGGTTAAGGTTCTCAATGCCAGCGGCAACGAGATGTCAGCAACTGAGGGTGACAATCAGTTTGTCAAGACATACAAACTGGTAGCCGGAAACTACACTGTTTCAGGTTTTGCATCAAACGATGAGTTCAATTTCATCGCAGAGAAGAAGATTATCGTTGCTGATCAGGATCAGACTGTTGACCTGGTTCTTGAGCCTGCTCCCAAGGTAAAAGGAGGTATCATATTCAAGGAACTTTACTACACCGGAGTACCCTCCTACTATTTCAAGGACGGTTTCTATGAGTTGGTCAACAACTCTGATGAGGTTATGTATCTGGACGGAATCATATTCACCGAGATACAGCGCGGTTATGGTACAACAGCCTCAACATGGATGGATTCACTCGGCAATATCCCCTCAGATTTCTATCCTCTTGACGGTTATGTAATGCAGTTCCCCGGCAACGGCACAGAATATCCCGTACAGCCCGGTCAGAGCGTTGTGATTGCAACTCAGGCTTACAACCACGGAACTGAAGCAGACTCAACCAAGATGGCCCGTAAACTTACCGATGCTGATCAGCCTTCACCCGCAGGTGACCTCAGCACCGCCGACTGGGAGCTCCACCTTCCTGCCAACTCAAATGTCAACTATGATAATCCTGATGTACCCAGCCTGAATGTCATCTGGTCAAATACCACCACATACTTCTGGATGCTCTCCGTATTCGGCAATCCTATCGCACTGGCCAAACTCCCCGAGGGTTATGCAGATGCCGAGGCTTTCGTAAACGATTCAACCAACTATAATTCAATCAACGGAGGCAAGCCTGTTCTCTGCCTGCCCAGAAACTGCATCATCGATGCTGTTGATATCCAGCGTTCCAACGAGACTCAGATTGTAAAGGTATTCTGGCCTTCTGAGGATGCCGGTTACACCTATCCTACAGGTGCCGACGCTTCAGATCCCGACTATGCAGTTGACTTTGACAGCTGGGTAAGCCCTGCTTATTCAGGCAAGAGCATTCGCAGAAAGTGCATAATGGTTACCAATGACGGTCGTGCATACTTCAAGGATACAAACAACTCAACAGAGGACTTCATCCTTGGCGGTCAGACCGCAGTTGTACGCAGACTGTTCACACAGCCTGACTGATTCAATTTAATTGGCCGGGTGGCGGAAACTTTCCGCCACCCCACCAATTAATCTTTTTCACAACATAACAAATCAACATCTTTAATCAACAATTATGAAGAGTAAGTTCCTTTTGACAATACTTTCAGTCGTAACAGTATCGGCAGTTACAACTGCCCAGACAAAATCGGAGGTCAGTGAAAGTCAGCCCAATACAGTTGACTATGAGCAGGAACTGTATCTTCAGAACATACTCTATGGATCATCAAACCCTGTATCCATAGCCAATAACCCTTATACCGTAATTAACAGCTTTGACGGCTCTTACAGCCGCGTCAAAGGCGATTTCAAGCCTATTGACGGTGCCGGAAATGCCAATCTGATGGATTTCAACATATACGGCGCCAAGAAACTCAAAAAGATAAGTTTTGAGGGTACGCTCCAGTACAGCGTTCATGAACTCAACAAATCCCGTTGGGGAAACACAGTCCTGTTATCCCCAAAGAACCCGTTCATAATAGCGGACTCGCTGGTTTATGACTCCGTTCCCAATAACCACGACCGCGAGATATTCAACCTTAACGGAGGTTTTGCATGGCAGACTACAGACCGTCTCACTCTCGGATTAAGGGCCAACTACAAGGTTGGCAGCAAGGCAGACCAGTCTGACCCCCGTTTTGAGTCACACGCCGCCAGGGTTACGGTTAACCCCGGTGCACAGTATAAGATGGGCTCTTTCGCTTTAGGCCTTTCAGGCAGTTACGAGACCTATCATGAGTTAATAAGAATGACCGTGCAGGACAATCTGCTGGATCCTGCCCATGACATAATATTCCTGTTCAACGAACTGGGAAACTACACAATCATGAATGTCACCGGATACAACCGTTTATACAACGGAACCAAGTATACCGGTGCTCTTCAGGCCGTATACAGCGGCTCATCATTGGCAAATTTCCTTGAGGTGGAGTTTGTCAGCAACAAGGAAGAGGCTATAGACGGCGGCACAAGTTACCGTAAACTGGGTGGCGAGAATACAAATACAACACTCAATTTCACAGACCGTCTGCAGTTCAGAAGCGCTTCCATGCAGCACAATATAGGCATCAGCGCATCGATGCTTAATGAGAAGGCCAAATTCTTCAAGCAGAACGCCAGACATGACAACTTCGGTATGGAGGTTTGGGATGTGGTATCGGCCGAAATCACACAGAAGGAGAAAGACCTGAAGGCAGACCTCTCCTACCGTCTGGATATGCTCAAGGATGGAGAATCACACCTGACTGCTATTGTAAAAGGCGGAATAGACAAGGTTACCGTCAATGAGTATCCCGATGAATATTTTGTCAAGTACACCCTTATGAATGCAGGCGTTGACCTTACCAAGCGTTTTGATGCCGGCAATTACCGTTTTGCCGTATCCGCCAACGGTACCTACTGCAAGGCTCTGGATGCACTTGAATATGAACTTCCCACAGAGAATGCCGGTAAGAGGAGATTCACCAACAACTACTTTGCACCCAAATACCAGTATTTCGGGGCTGAGTATATCTCTTACGGAGTATCAGCCAGCGCTGCATACCGTATACGCAACAGACAGCTGGTAAAACTTACCGCCGGTTATTCGTTTGCAGACTATAAGGGAGAATACAGCCGTTTTGACAACCGTTCCAACCTGTTCGTCAAACTGGCCTACACTCTCTGAGCACTTAGCGGAATCATAACATAATTTATATATATGAAAAGAGTTATCATAATTCTTTTTGCTGCCGTATTGGTGGCATCCTGTTCAAAGCAGCAGACTCCCGGTTTTGCCATAGTAATAGACCAAGAGAGTTATAATCAAGCCAAGACCGAGATTGACGGATATCAGCAGTTGGTAGAGAGCCGCGGTCTCCACCCCATCCTGGTCATAGACCGTTGGGGTATTCCCGACAGCATCAGGGCTGAACTCATAAGGCTCTACAACGCCAAGGATTATCCCATTGAGGGCTGTGTATTCATTGGTGATATCCCTATTGCCCGTACACGTGACGCACAGCATATGACCACCGCGTTCAAGATGGATCAGGACGGCCAGTTTGACCGCACGGAATTTACCGTAGCATCGGACCGTTTCTATGACTCCTTTGACCTTGAGTGGGATTTCCTGGACCGCGACAAGGACCGGCCGGAATACTTCTATTATCACTTGCGTTCGGACTGCCCGCAGCAGTTGCGCCCCACCATCTACAGCGCACGTATCATGCCGCGTACCAATGACCTGGGTAACAAGTATGACAAGCTGCGCCGTTACATGCAACGTGTAAACAAGGCCGATGAGAACAACAATCCCCTGGACCGCATGTTCTACTTCAGCGGTTACGGATACGTATCGGAGTCTGTCGATGCAAGAATAGATGAGAAGGCAGAGCATTATGACCATTTCCCATGGATGAGGGGCCAGAAGGCCACAATCACATATCTTGACTATAAGCGTGATGCGTTTGTAAAGAAGCGCTTTATGACCGAACTCCAGATGCCGGAGTATGACTGGGCAGTACCCCATCACCACGGCAGTCCCGACATTGAGCATCTTAGCGACATGCCGGTAGGTACAGACTATTACGAGGCTATTGACTGGATTAAGGAGTACATACTGTCACAGGTTGCCAAAGGCAAGGCAAAGGGCCGTACCATGGACCAGATAAAGAAATCCATCAACAGCGCTTATGAATGCACTTTCCCCGACGAGTGGTTCCAGGGTGAGCCATCATACAACTTTGAAAAGGAACGTAATCTCTATTATGAGGATTTCAAGGATTTTCACCCGCAGGTACGCATGATAACCCTGGACGGATGCTACAACGGATCGTTCCATCAGGATGAAAGCATTCAGGAAGGCTATCTGTTTGGTGAGGGCAACGGTACTCTTGTGGTTATGGGCAATACCGTCAACGTACTGCAGAACAAGTGGGTATGTCACTATATAGGTATAGTTGGCCTGGGGGCACGCGTTGGCAACATGGCCAAATACGGAGCATACCTTGAGGCCCATGTATTTGGTGATCCCACATTCGCTTTCACGCCCGGTGCCGACCCGGGATTCGACATCAATCAGGCTCTTCTCAATGATGACCCCGCTTTCTGGAAGAAGCAGCTTGACAGTGAGTTCACTGCCGTGCAGATAATGGCAATGGACAAACTGGCCAACAGCGGCGGAAACTACTCAGACCTGATATTCAACAAGTTCTGCAATTCAAAGTCAGGTATCGTACGTCAGGCTGCCCTTGAGGAACTAAAGAAATACCGTGATGACAACTATGTGAACGCCATCATCCTGGGTCTTAACGATGCCCATGAGATGACTCAGCGCTTTGCTGTCATCCAGGCCGGAGATTGCGGAGACAGCCGTGTAATCCCGCCTCTGGTAAAACTCTACTGCGCCAATACCCTGCCCGAGCGGGTTGCGTATGAGATAACCGGAAGCATTCAGATACTTGACTCAACTCTTGTAATGAAGGCTTTTGACGAGTATTTCCCCACCCTTACCTGCTACAATGACGCCAAGACCGTTTACGATACCAAACGCAAGGCTCTGTTGCGCACCTGCACACGCCAGATAAATAATGTGGAGAGTACCATATTCAACCCCGATGAGGATCCGTATGACCGCAAGATGACGCTGCGCACCACCCGCAACTACAATTACCACACACTGGTACCCAAAGAGTTGGAGTATCTCAAGAATCCCGATGACGTAACCCTTCAGACTATAATGTGGGAGGCTTTGGGCTGGTACGAGACATCATATCAGGCTCCTGCAATAGCAGAACTGGCACTCAAGGTATCAAAGGATGAGCGCTTTGACAGCAAGGTTCGTGACGAGGCATTGAAAACCTATAACAGAGTTAAATAAGACAATGAGACCAACAACACTCATAGCAACGCTGGCCGCAGCTATAATCCTGTCCGGTTGCAGACAGAAGGCACAACCCGGTTTTGCGGTAGTAATAGACCCTGAAAGTTACGTTGAGGCCCGTTCGGAGATTGACCGCTATCTGCAGGTAGTAGAGAGCCGTGGCCTATACCCCATTCTGGTCATAGACCATTGGGGAATCCCTGACAGCATACGCCAGGAACTTATCCGTCTGCATCAGGACAGCCGACATCCCATCGAGGGCTGTGTCCTGATAGGTGACATACCTGTTCCGATGATTCGTGACGCCCAACATATGGCAAGTGCCTTCAAGATGGATCAGGACCGTTTCCCGCGAATTGAGACACATATTCCATCGGACCGTTTCTATGATTGCTTTGACCTGAAGTTTGACTACATAGACCAGGATTCCTCACGCTGGTATTACTACAGCCTGCGTGCCGACGGAGCACAGAGACTTAACCCCACCATCTACTCGGCCAGAATAACCCCGCGTGACAACGAGCGTGGACAGCGTTATGAGAAACTGCGCCGTTACATGCAACGTGTCAATGAGGCAGACAGCAAGCACAACACGCTGGACAGGGTGCTCATGTTCGGAGGCGACGGCAACCTGTCCGGCTCTTTTGCAGCACGCACAGACGCCAAGATGGAGTTTTATGATCAGTTCCCATGGATGAATGACCAGAAACTCTCTGTTGTCTATCTGGACTATACACGTGACCGCTTCATCAAGCGCCGCCTCACCGATGAACTACAGAATCCGCGTACAGACTACGCCCTGCTGTCTCATCACGGCGATCCCACCATACAGTATCTGAGTGGAGTCAGGGATCCGCGGGACATACTTCAGACCTTTGAGTTCAAGAACTATCACCCTCAGACCCCGTTGGTATCACTCGATGCCTGCTACAATGGCTCGTTCCATCTGGATGACAACATTCAGGAAGCCTATCTGTTCGGTGAGGGCAACGGTACATTACTGGTTCTTGCCAACAGTGTCAATGCCATTCAGGACAAGTGGGTGAACCGCTATGCAGGACTTATGGGACTTGGTATGAGAGCCGGTTATCTGGCCAAGTTGGGCACTTTCATGGAGTTCCATCTCTTTGGAGATCCCACTTATGCTTTCACGCCGTCCGGCAATCCCGGATTTGACATAAACGATGCATTGCTGAATGCCGGCGAACGTTTCTGGTACAGGCAGTTCAGCAACAAATATCCCGCAGTACAGCAGCTTGCCGTCCATATGCTGGCCGACAATGGTCCGCAGTGGTCTGACGCCATCATGAAACTGTTTGAAACATCCAAATCCGGCATGGTCCGCCTGGCCTGCCTTATGGAGTTGTCGCGTTTCAGGGATGATAATTTCAAGAAGTGCATAACACTGTCACTTGACGATGAGCATGAGATGACTCAGCGGTTTGGCGTAATCTATGCCGGAAAGTCCGGTTATCCAGACCTAGTCGGTGTTATTGCTGACCTTCTCTGCGACAACAATCTGAGTGACAGAGTTGATTTTGACCTGTGGAATGCCCTACGCTGCTTTGACTCAACTCAAGTCTTCAACGCCGTCCATTTTACACTCCCCGTTCAGCGTAACTTCTATTCCAACTACGACAGCATAGCCAGCGCCATGGATTCTGTCATGGAATACTATGCAGGACATCAGGCGTATGAGACTCCCAAGTATCTTAACAGCACTAAGGCCAGTCAGCAAGGCAAGCTCAATGCCATCCACAGCATAAGACTCAATCCGCCCCACTACTATACGACAGCCATTCTGGATTATCTGGGGTCATATGTCCCGGCACAGGATTCTGTAATCCAGACAGCCGCATGGGAGGCTATCGGCTGGTTTGACCTTTCATACCGCGCTCCCGATATAGCCGCCGCGGCGCTCAAGGCATCTCAGGATGAACACTATCCGGTAACGGTACGTAAAGAGGCTCTCAAGACATATAACAGGACTAAATGATAAATAAGTAAGATGAGAAGATATACATTTATACTTCTGACAGCCATACTGCTGGCATCATGTACAGGCAAGGTGAACCGTGACGGTTTTGCCATCGTAATAGACAGGCAGAGTTACAAGGAGGCCAAGGCGGAGATTGACCGCTACATGCAGGTCGTTGAAGGCCGTGGACTCCATCCCATCCTGGTTATAGACCGTTGGGGTATCCCCGACAGCATCAGGGCAGAACTGATAAGACTTTACAACGCCAAGTCCAACCCTATCGAGGGATGTGTGTTCATAGGAGACATTCCTATTGCCAAGGTACGTGATGCACAGTTCATGACAAGTGCATTCAAGATGGACCAGGGCGGCCGGAACGAGATGGCCGAGTATTGTGTATCGACAGACCGTTTCTACGATTCGTTTGACCTGGAATGGGATTTCATACAGCAGGATCCTGACCGCAAGGAGTATTTCTACTACTCACTGCGTCCGGACTGCTCACAGACGCTCCGTCCCACCATCTACAGCGCACGCATATTCCCCCGTACCAACGTACGCGGTGACAAGTATGACAAGCTGCGCCGCTATATGCAGCGTGTAAATGAGGCCGACAACAGCAACAATCCCATCGATCAGGTACTCTCATTCGGCGGTCACGGCAACGTTTCGGACTCATGGACCGCCCGTATGGACGAGAAGATTGAGATGTATGACCAGATGCCGTGGATGCGCAAGCAGGCTAAAGGAGTCGAGTATATTGATTTCCGTTACAAGGATTATATCAAGGAGACCCTGATAAACGAGTTGCAGCGCGCTGATCTGGATTATGCCGTCCTGCACCATCATGGCAGCGAGGAGGAGCAGTTGCTCTCCGGAACACCCGTGACATCGGCCGTAGCCCTGTCCATGGACAATGCACGCCGTTACGCTCACTCACAGACACGCTCATATCTTAAGCGTGGCAAGACTGCCGCCGAAGCCAAGGCCAGCATAGAGAAGGTACTTGGGTCACCCATTCCCGACCAGTGGGTCAAAGAGGCCACCAACGCCGATGTAACCAAGGACGATGAGGATGCATCCTATGCCCAGGACCTGCATGTGGCTGAGTTTGACAAATTTCACCCGCAGGTACGCATGGTGTCGCTTGATGCCTGCTACAATGGTTCATACCATGTGGATGAGAGCATCCAGGAGTGCTATCTCTTTGGTCAGGACAACGGAACCATCATAGCCATTGCCAACTCCGTAAACTCCATACAGGACCGTTGGATTAACCGATATCTGGGAATGGCCGGTCTTGGACTCCGTTCCGGCTATTTCAGCGTGTTCAACAACACACTTGAGAACCATGTGTTCGGTGACCCCACATTTGCGTTCACACCTGCCGCCAATCCCGGTTTTGATGTAAATGCAGCCGTTCTGGACTACTCGCCGTCATTCTGGAAAAAACAACTGGATAATGAATATCCGGCAGTCCAGGTACTGGCCTGCTATATGCTTGCCGAGCGTTGTGAAGGCAACTGGTCAGGCCTGCTGGCCCAAAAGTTCAAGACCTCTCCATACGGAATGGTCCGACTGGCCGCTCTGCTTGAACTGGCATGCTACAGGGATGATAATTTCCTGGAGTGTGTTGAACTGGGTATCAATGACGGCAACGAGATGACCCAGCGCTTTGCAGTTAAACTGGCTGCAGACTGCGGCAACGACCGTTTTGTAGAGCCTATGGTAGCGCTCTATTGCGAGAATTATATCCCCGACCGCGTACGCTTTGACCTGGGTAGCGGATTCCGTTCGTTTGATTCGGCAATCGTTGTAAACGCATTTGATAAAGTATTCCCCAAGATGGTGAATTATGCCGATCCTGCCACCACCGGCAACACCATCAGGAAAAACCTGATAAGCCTGACATCCTATCTGGGTCCCGAATTCGCCCGGTACGTACTGTCTGATGAGAACACCGAGAAATCACGTATATCGGAGATTCATTCCATCAGGAACTATCCCGCACATTCATCGGTACCACAGTTGCTTAAGTATCTCTCGGAGCCTAAGGAACCCGCCATCCAGGAGGCGATGTGGGAGGCTTTAGGGTGGTTTGAGCTCTCATATCAGGCACCTCTGATAGCTGCCAAGGCAAAGGAGGTCATGGATGACACCCGTTATCCGGAACCTGTACGCAAACAGGCATTACGCGCATATAACAGACTGAAATGACGATGAGACATATCATAAGAACTCTCACCTTTGCCGTGTTGACGGCACTGATGCTTTCCTGCTCCACAAAGGAGCCCGGTTTTGCCGTGGTAATTGACAGTCAGAGTTACCGGGAGGCCAAGGCCGAGATTGACTGTTACATGGAGGTGGTACGCAGCCGCGGCCTCTATCCTATCCTTGTGATAGACCGCTGGGGGAATCCCGACAGTATCCGCCAGACGCTCATCGGCCTTTATAATGATGCCGGACATCCTATCGAGGGATGTGTTTTCATAGGTGATATACCTGTAGTGATGGTGCGTGATGCACAGCACTTCACCACAGCCCTCAAGATGGATCAGTACAACCCGCAGTTCAGCCGAAACGAGTACTGCGTTCCATCGGACCGTTTCTATGACTGCTTTGACCTTAAGTTTGACCTTATAGAGCAGGACCCTGAACGCAGCGAGTATTTCTTCTACAGCCTGCGCGGAGACTGCCCGCAGCGTCTCAGACCCACCATCTACTCCGCCCGCATATTCCCGCGTGACAATGAGACCGGCAGCAAGTATGACAAGCTGCGCCGGTATATGCAGCGCGTAAACGAGGCCGACAGCAATAATAATCCTCTTGACAGGATGTTCTATTTCAGCGGCGAGGGTTACATATCCGAGTCTGTTGATGCCCGCATAGACGAGAAGATAGAACTCTATGACCAGTTCCCGTGGATGCGCACCCAGAAACAGTCTATAGAGTACATAGACCACAAAAGAGAAAAGTTCGTAAAGAACCGCCTCATGCAGCAGATGCAGTACAAGGATGTGGATTTTGCCGTTCTTCATCACCACGGTGCATATGACACGGAATACCTGAGCAACTATCCCGATGCGGAGACCATGATAGAGGATGTGGCCATGATGCGCCGTTTTATGCGCGAGCAGATGCGTGAGGGTAACCGCAAGAGCATGAGCAAGCAGGAGGTTATGCGCCGCGTAAACAACTATTTTGGCTGTGAGGTACCTGAGTCGTGGTACAAGGGAGCCCTTGACCCTGACCAGATAGCACGTGACGAGCAGGATGACATAGACGAGGAGAACAATATAAACCTGCATTTCACGGATTTCAGCTACTATCATCCTCAGGTCCGTATGGTATCCTTGGACGGCTGCTACAACGGCTCTTTCCATCGTGACGAGAGCATACAGGAAGGTTATCTCTTTGGTCAGGGCAACGGCACAATAGTAGTCCTGGCAAATACCGTAAACGTATTGCAGGACAAATGGGCCGACCATTTCATTGGTCTGATGGGACTGGGTATGAGGGCCGGTCATATGGCTCAACTGGGAGCCTTCATGGAGCAGCACCTGTTCGGTGACCCCACTTTCAGTTTCACTCCTGCCGAAAAGAGCGGTATAGATGTGAACGAAGCCATCCTGAATGCCGGACCCGGATACTGGAAGAAACAGATGGACAGCCCCTATCCTGCCATGCAGATCCTGGCCATGGATATGCTCTGCAACAGTGGCAACTACTCGGACCTGTTTGCCGACAGGTTCCGTACATCAAATTCCGGTATAGTCCGTCTGGCTGCGCTAATGGAGTTGTCAAACTACCGTGATGATAACTTTGTGGAGTGCCTGGCACTGGCTCTTGACGACAGCCACGAGATGACTCAGCGTCTGGCCGTGAATATGGCGGGCAAATGCGGTGATGAACGTCTCATTCCCGGACTTGTGCACATAGCAGCCAAGAACAATACATCCGAGCGTATTGAGTTTGACGTTACCAATGCCTTCAACATGTTTGATTCAACGCTTGTACTCAACGAGTTTGACCGTTACTACCCCACTGTAGAGTGTTATATCAATCATGACAGCATAGGCGGTCTCATACGCAAGGCTCTACACAGTTTCACCACATCGACAGTAAAAGAGGTAAATACCCGTCTGTTTGACAAGACCAATACCCAGACTGTACGCAAGGCCGGTGCCCGCGCACTGCGCAACAGTCCCGTACACAGTATGGTGCCTCAGTTGCTCCAGCTGCTGGACAATCCCGCTGAGGATGATCTTATCCTGACAGTGCTCTGGGAGGCGATGGGTTGGTATGACCTGTCAATCCGTGCCGATGAGATTGCGGCCGCCGCTCTTAAGGCCAGCACCGATGAGAGGTTCTCTGAAAGAGTAAGGAACGAAGCCCTAAAGACATACAACAGACTTAAATGAAACTCAGATACAGACTATCACTGCTTTTATTACTCCTGTCAACCGCTTACGGAAAGGTTGACGCACAATATGCCATCAGGCCGGGTTCAGACCTTCCCAAGCTTCAACTCAAGTCTTCCGGGGCGCGTGCACAGGGACGTGAAGGCCTGCCTTCATCCGTAGACAACTCGCGTTCGCCCTATTTTCCGGCTATAATCAGCCAGTACGGAGGCTCTTGTGCTCAGGCATCGGGCATACACTACCTTTTCACCTATGAGATGAACCGTACGCTGGAACGTCCGGTCCAGGGTAAGGCAGCAAACACATTCAGTTACAGATGGATGTGGAATCTCCTTAATGAAGGGGTTGACCAGGGCGGATTTGCCAGCGACGGAATAGAGATAACCAAAACGGCAGGCTGTATGACAGTTGCCGATTTCGGAGATGAGAGCGCCTATGATTTCCGCTGGCCGACAGGCTATGACAAGTATTACCGTGCAATGTTCTACAAAACCAAGAGCGCCAGCACCATAGACCTGAACAGCGAAGAGGGCGTAAACGCCCTGATGAATTACATGTTCGACAAGCATGACGGACATCCCGGCGGCGGAATAGCATCGTTCTCCATATCATCCGACAACTGGGGCTATGAGGATTATTCCGGTCCGTCCCAAACCGGCTACGAAGAAATAATCAACCTTAAGGGAACCGGCGGCGCGCACGCCATGACACTGGTAGGATATGACCTGTCTGTTGAGTATGACTGCAACGGAGACAGCATTATTACGGATGATGAGAGAGGCGCATTCATACTTGTAAACAGTTGGGGCACATGGTGGGGCTCTGAAGGACGGGCTTATATACCGTTCAAATATTTCATCAATGCAGGTCATGACGGCGCCATGACATCAAGGGACGCTCAGGCACTCTGCATTGAGACAATGTACAGACAACCCACTATAGGATTGAGGCTAAAACTCTCCTACTCATCACGAAATGACCTGAGCATCAGGTTCGGAGCAGCAGACGGTTATCAGGCTACCAAGACTGACAAGGGCGCCACGCTCAATTATCCCATATTGAGAGCGCAAGGTGGTGAACACAATATGCAGGGAACACTGTTTTCTTCAGGCCAGTTGATAGAGATGGGATTTGACCTGTCTGACCTTAAACAAGTGACCGACAGGATGAAATCCCCTTGCTGGCTTATCATACTCAGCAAGACCGTAACAGGCAAGGCCGGCACCGGACATCTGATAGACGCAACCCTCTATGATTATGCCAATGACACCACATACACCAAGGTTTTCAGTGAAGCGGAAAGAGGCATAACCATAGGATATCACCTGCTCAAAATACCTTCCAGGTTATGGTATAAGAACAGGTTCAATGAATGGTATGAACCTTGCCGGACCACATCAAGCATTCTCTTTGAACCGGCCGATTTCACCAAAGAGCCTGATTGGACAGGCAGGACATTCAGCCTACGCAAGGCAAAGGGAGGATTTGCCAAGATTAAAGTGACCGGGTATAATCCCCAAAACAGAAAGTTAACGTTGGACATAACTCACTATGAATAAAAGACTGCTCTATCTGTTTGCAACACTTTGTGCCGTATCGCTTGCATCATGCCGCGACAATAAGACCGAAGACAGGGAACCGGTTCCTGTAACGCGTCAACTCACCCTCACGCTCGAACCGGGTAAATGGATATACTACAACATATCTGACAGTATGGTCATGGGCAAAAGTGACATAGGTGATGCCTTGCAGGATGCCGAATGGGCGGAACGCATAGACTGGGATATCGCCTTAAGCGAATCGGGCATACGTACCAACAGCGGAACCTCAGGCCGCGGCAATGGTGGAATCGCGTTAATATCGGACAGCCTCTATGACACTGAAAAGGAATCGTCACTGATACCGCTTCAGTACAAGGCAGACACACTGGACGTTACTGTCATAAGACCGCTTAAAGATTGATTTACCGTTTTTTTTGGCTAATTTTGCGGCCAGTTACAGGATACGATGGAGAAGAAAGACATATTTGAAAGCATCAGAGACGTACAGAAGTCCTTACGCAAAGCCGATAAATACATACCCCAGGTTGAAGAACGCTCCATTGACCGTGCCGAAATCAAGGAAGCGGTCAAACTGTTCCGTCATGTGGTTTTCGGTAATTTCTTCGGAGCTCTTGACCTGTCAACCTCCTTGAGCAGGCTGTATACCATCCTCTCTCATCAGATTGCATACATAAGCAGGATATTCAACGAGACTACCCCCTCTTGTGCCGAGGATACCGCCCAGCAGTTCATTGAGAGCATCCCTGAACTGCGCCGTCTGCTTGGAACCGATGTCAAGGCCATCTTTGACGGAGACCCCGCTGCAGTGAGTCATGAGGAGGTTATCCTGTGCTACCCGTCTCTGGTAGCCATGATTCATTACCGCATGGCGCACCGCCTGCTGGAGTTGGGTGTGCCCATCCTGCCCCGCGTCATAACGGAACTTGCACATTCACTTACCGGCATAGACATCCATCCGGGTGCCCGCATCGGTGAGTATTTCAGCATAGACCACGGTACCGGTGTGGTTATCGGAGAGACTGCAATCATAGGCAATCATGTGCAACTCTATCAGGGAGTTACGCTTGGTGCCAAGAGTTTCAAGTTTGATGAGAACGGCAATCCCATCAACATCCCGCGCCATCCTATCATCGAGGACAATGTGGTTATCTACTCCAACACATCGGTACTGGGCCGCGTAACCATCGGACATGACACGATAATCGGCGGTAACGTATGGCTTACGCAGGACTTGCCGCCCCACTCCAAGTTCTTCCAAAACCGCGAGCGCTGATAGACTTTGGCTTTGGCTATAGCGTTGGCCCTTAAGCGGCCCTTTGGGCCGAAAGTTACGCACCGGATGGAAGCCAAAAGCCAATAGCTAAAAGCCAAAGTTTAAAAACAGCATAGCTATTTATCCAAAAAAGACTATCTTTGCAACTCGAAAAAAAAAAACCAAAACCATATAATTATGACAATTGATCAATTCAATTTCGCCGGAAAGAAGACTTTCGTACGCGTAGACTTCAACGTTCCTGTTGATGAGAACTTCAACATCACCGATGATACCCGTATCGTCGCTGCTATGCCCACCCTGAAGAAGATCATCGCCGATGGCGGTCGTCTTATCATCGCTTCACACATGGGTCGTCCCAAGAAGAACCCGGACCCCAAGTACTCACTCAAGCACATCCTGAAGCACGTTTCAGAGTGCCTTGGTGTTGACGTTAAGTTTGCTGATGACTGCGCAAAGGCTCAGGAGCAGGTTGCCGCTCTTAAGGACGGTGAGGCTCTGCTGCTTGAGAACGTACGTTTCTATGCCGAGGAAGAGGGCAAGCCCCGTGGCATCGAGAAGGAGGATCCCGCATACGATGCAGCCAAGAAGGAACTCAAGGCCGCCCAGAAGGAATTTGCCAAGACTCTGGCTTCATACGCCGACGTTTATGTAAACGACGCATTCGGTACCGCTCACCGCAAGCACGCCACCACAGCCGTTATGGCCGATTTCTTTGATGCCGACCACAAGATGTTCGGTTATCTGATGGAGAAGGAGGTTGTAGCTGTTGAGAAGGTGCTCAATAACTCAGTAAAGCCTGTAACCGCTATCATCGGTGGTTCAAAGGTATCTTCCAAGATCACCATCATCGAGAACCTGCTTCAGAAGGTTGACAACCTGGTAATCATTGGCGGTATGGCCTACACATTCGTTCTTGCCAAGGGCGGTAAGGTAGGTAACTCACTCTGCGAGCCCGATCAGGTAGACGTTGCTCTGTCAGTTCTGGCCAAGGCCAAGGAACTGGGCGTAAACATCGTACTGCCCGTTGACTGCCTTGCAGCCGATAAGTTTGACAACGAGGCCAATACTCAGGTTGTTGACAACAACAACGTTCCTGACGGTTGGGAAGGTATGGATATAGGTCCTGCTTCTGCCAAGGCTATGGCCGGTGTAATCGAGTCATCCAAGACTATCCTCTGGAACGGTCCTGCCGGTGTATTCGAGTTCAGCAACTTCCAGGCCGGTACAAAGGCTATCGCTACAGCCGTTGCCAATGCAACTGCCAATAACGGTGCATTCTCACTCGTTGGTGGCGGTGACTCCGTAAGCGCTGTAAAGCAGTTCGGTTTTGCCGATAAGGTATCTTACGTATCAACCGGCGGCGGTGCTCTTCTTGAGGCTATCGAGGGTAAAGTTCTGCCCGGTATCGCTGCTATCAAGGGATAATTCATAAAAAATTCCTATATTTGAAACCGCAGGGCGTCTGTCTCTGCGGTTTCTTTTATTATGGGTATAGAGGAAGACATAAAAAAGCGTGCTCAGCACATCAGGGAACTATTGCTCAGCGCACATCTCAAGGAGGCGTTGGAGCAGATCCAGGCTCAGATGTCGGGCATATCGGACTGGAGCGCATCATCCCGTTTTGAGGACATAGACCGCTCTTACAGGTATATGCTGCAGTATTACAGCCAGGGTTCGCCCGATGAGCACCGGAACGAGGTCTATCGCCAGCTGGTGCGCCGTGCCCTGCTTCTTAATGATGACGTACTCCAGGCACGCCTGCAGCCTACGTCCATGCTACTATACTACCAGCACCTGCGTTCCACCCAGTCACGTACCGAGAACATGGAAGGACTCCGGCTGGCACTGGAATCATTTGCCGAACTGGGCGATACCGACACCCACGAGCGTAACCTGGGCCTTCTGTTTGACCTTATATGGACCAACGGAGAGTGGAATTCCGGTGACTCAGCATCACTACTTGAACTCATTGATTCTCCGCTTGTTATGGAGGACGATTCGGCCCTTGCCATAAGTGCCGTTACGCTCTCCCTCATGGAACGGTTTGATCCGCTCAAATGCATATTCCTGTGTCAGGCTGCCCGCAATCTGAGTACCATAGTATCGGTCCGTGCACTCACCGGACTGGCAGTGGCATTGGGCGGTTACAGAGACCTTATGCCCTACTTCCCGGAAGTAACTGATGCCATAAGGCTGCTTCAGGACGAGCCGGGCATATGCGAGCGCATGCTCAAAGTACAGATGTCACTGCTTCTGTGCCGTGAGACCAAGGAGATAGACCGTCGCATGCGTGAGGAGTTCATCCCCACTATGTTGCGTAACCCCAAACTGGGCGACCTTATGCGCGAGGAACTGGAGCGTGACGACGTCAGCCCCGACTGGAACGAGTGGATAGAGAAGCCTGAAATCAAGGACAAGCTGATGCAGATGTCCGAACTCCAGATGGAAGGGGCCGATGTTTATATGAGCACCTTCTCAAATCTCAAGAACTATCCCTTCTTCCGTGAGATACACAACTGGTTCCGTGTATTCAGCATGGACCAGCCCGATGTCCGTAAAGCCCTGGGAGACAATTCTCTGGCTACCACTATCGGCAAATCCATGCTTTCCAGCGGCATTTTCTGCAACTCTGACAAATACTCAATCGCACTTACATTCTCACAGATACCCCGTGAGCAGCGTGACATGCTGACAGGACAGATCAACGAGGAGGCACTTGAGGCCATGGACGAGAAAGCCACCAGTGCATCACCCGCAAGTGTCACCGAAACATTCTCAGCCCGTCAGTATGTCCATGACCTGTACCGTTTCTTTAATCTCTTCAGCCGCAGGCATGAGTTCCGCAACCCGTTTGACAGCAACCTTAACCTGCTTACAGACAGTCCGGTATCTCCTCTTCTCCAAACAGTAGAGTCAGAGCAGGCCATTGCCGCCTGGCTGTTTGGAAAGAACTATTATGATGAGGCCGTACAGGCATTCCGCCTGATGGAATCCACAGCGCACCCCTATTCGACCGATTACCGGTTCTACCAGCAGATGGGATACGCCCTGCAGCGCACCCAGTCATATAAAGAAGCTCTGGAGGCATATCACCGCTCTGACATACTCCAGGCCGACAACAACTGGACACTGCGCCATTCGGCCCAGTGCCTGAGGATTCTGGGACAGCCCAAACAGGCCCTTGATATGCTACTTCTGGCCGAAAAAATGAGCGCCGATAATCTCTCGCTGCAGATTCAGATAGGTGACTGTCTTGTTGACCTTAAGCGCTATGACGAGGCCCTGACGCGTTTCTTCAAGGTGGATTACCTCAAACCGGACTATCCAAAGGCATGGCGGGCTATAGCCTGGTGCGCCTTTCTGGCAGGCAGAACCGATAAATCCATAGAATATTACGATAAACTGCTTAAAGGCAAGCCTACCGCCAATGACTGCCTCAACGCCGGTCACGCCTACTTTGTTGACGGCAATATCCAACGCGCAGTCTCCCTGTACCGTCAGAGCCGCAGCATGATGGGCCCCGATGAATTTGAGGCCGAATTCAACAAAGACCGCCCCATTCTGGCATCAAAGGGCATTGCCGAGCAGGATTTCCCGCTGTTGTGGGACCTTATAGAATAATCAGATGACAAAACCGGATATGTTTATGAGAAACTTAAGACAATTGTCCTTTTTAGTTCCGCTGTTAATCGTGACAGCATGTAACAACACCCCCAAATCAACCCTGTCTTACGCCTACGACTCCCAGATTGAGGATAACGTCGAGCGCACTCTCAGGAAAATGACCCTTGACGAGAAGATAGGTCAGATGCTTCAGCTTAACCTTCCTACCGTAGGTCATACTGACCGGAACGGTAAGTTTGTAGTTGACGATGACAAACTTGAGGAGGTGATAGGCAAATACAAGGTCGGATCCCTGCTCAACACACCTCAAACCATACCTCCCACCCCCGATGAATGGTACGCCATTGTAAAGAAAGTACAGGATAAGTCACTGGATGTAATGGGAATACCCTGCCTGATAGGACTTGACCAGAACCACGGTACCACCTATACCAGCGGCGGTACCCTGTTCCCCCAGAACATCAACATGGGTGCCACGTTTAACCGTCAGGCCACATTTGATGCCGCCGCTATCACCGCATACGAGACCCGCGCCAGCAATATTCCATGGACCTTCTGCCCTACGCTTGACTTGAGCCGCAACCAACTGTGGCCCCGCTGCTGGGAGAATTTCGGTGAGGATGCATACGTAAATTCCGCTATGGCCGAGGCTGCCGTCATGGGTTTCCAGGGATTGGACCCCAACCATATCGACAACCGGCACATATCCGTATCTCTCAAGCACTACATAGGTTACGGCGTACCCGTATCTGGCAAGGACCGTACTCCGGCTGTCATCAGCCCTCTGGAACTGCGTGAGAAATATTTTGCACCCTATCTGGCCGGTATCCGTGCCGGTGCCCTCAACATAATGGTAAACTCCGGAATGGTGAACGGCGTCATGACGCACGCCAACCACGAACTCCTGACCGTATGGCTCAAGGAGCAGTTAGGTTGGGACGGAATGATCCTTACCGACTGGGCCGATATAGACAACCTTTATAACCGCGACAAAGTTGCCAAGGATAAGAAAGAGGCTATCAGGATGGCCATCAACGCCGGCATAGACATGTCCATGGACCCCTACAGCCTGCAGTTCTGCGATATCCTGAAGGAACTCGTTGAGGAGGGTTCTGTCCCCATGAGCCGCATCGATGATGCCGTACGCCGCATCCTACGCATGAAATTCCGTCTGGGACTCTTCGGAACACCTTATACAGACCCCAAGTCATACACGGAATTTGCCAGTGCCAAACACGCAGAAGTTGCACTGCACGCAGCCGAGGAGAGCATGGTTCTGCTCAAGAACGACGGCATTCTGCCACTAAAAAAAGGTACAAAGATCCTGCTGACCGGTCCCAACGCCAACAGCATGCGCTGCCTTGACGGCGGCTGGAGTTATTCCTGGCAAGGTGATATAGCCGATATGTGTGCTTCACAGTACAACACCATCTATGAAGCCATGGTCAACAAGTTTGGCGCAGACAACGTGATACTTGAGCAAGGTGTACGCTACACCCGTGGAGCCACATTCGAAGCCGAGGCCAAGCCTGAGATAGACAAAGCCGTAGCCGCAGCCCGCAAGGCCGATGTCATCGTAGCGTGTATCGGCGAGAACTCCTACTGCGAGACTCCCGGTAACATATCGGACCTGACTCTGTCCAAAAACCAGCGTGACCTGGTAAAGGCCCTTGCTCAGACAGGCAAGCCTATAGTGCTGATACTCAACGAGGGACGCCCACGTATCGTTGCAGATATAGAGCCTCTGGCAAATGCCATAACTGACATAATGCTGCCGGGCAACTACGGCGGTGACGCACTGGCCAACCTGCTGGCCGGTGACGCCAATTTCAGCGGCCGCCTACCCTTTACCTACCCCAGGGAGGTCCATTCGCTCATCACCTATGACTACAAGCCCTGTCAGGAGGTTGACAAGATGGAGGGCGCCTATGACTATGATGCAGTGGTGTCGGTACAGTGGCCCTTCGGATACGGAAAGAGCTATACTAACTTCAAGTACTCCAATCTTAAATTCTATGTCATAAACGGAAATACAGGAAATAAGACCGGTTTCAAGGCTGGTGACGTACTCTCCTTTACTGTCGATGTGACCAACACCGGTTCAGTTGCCGGTAAGGAGAGCGTCCTGCTGTTCAGCAGTGACCTTGTAGCCAGTATCTCGCCCGATGTCCGCCGCCTGCGTGACTTCACCAAGACAGAACTTGCCCCGGGTGAGAAAAAAACCGTAGAGTTGTGCATCAATGCCAACGACCTGGCCTTTGTGGGAGCCGACGGCAAGTGGATTCTTGAGGAGGGCGAGTTCCGTATACAGATTGGCACAGAGACGGTCATTATCAACTGCACGGAGACACACAAGTGGGATACCCCGAATATTCCGGTCATTTAATTAATCAATGATTGGAAAGGCTTTTAACTTTTTCTTATTTTTGCAATCTAATTAGAAAGTATTCAGAACAACCAAATAACCAATTATAATAAAATGACAGCCAATAGACTTTTCAGAAGCATCATGCTGCTCATTGCATGTGCTTTGGTTCTGTCCACACAGAACATCTCCGCTGCAAAAAAGGTCCAGGAGGGCCCGATAAAGGCTTCGCAGCGTTTCGTTCATAACTACGGTGGTCGCGGTAACCCCTACCTGCCCCTCTGGGAGCATGTACCCGACGGCGAGCCCAAGGTTTTTGAAGACCCTGACCGTCCCGGACATTATCGTGCATATATCATCGGTTCACACGATGTTAGCGCCAACCGTTACTGCGGTCCCGATATCCGTATCTGGTCTGCACCTATTGAGAATCTTAACGAGTGGCGTGATGACGGCCCCGTATTCACTTATCAGGCAGCCAACGGCCGTTGGGACGTTATGTACGCTCCTGACCTTGTTGAGGTCATTGAGAAGGATGCCAAGGGCAAGGACAAGAAAGTCTACTATCTCTATCCACACAGCCGTGGTCCCCGCAGAGAGGCAATGGTCTGCAAGGGTGACCGTCCCGATGGCCCCTTCACTCCTCTGAACCTTGATGAGAACGGGGCAGCCATCGCAGGTAGCTGCATAGGATTCGATCCCTCAGTGTTCATTGAGAAGATAACCGATAAGAACGATCCCGATTACGCAAAGGGTTTCCGCGCATACGGTTACTGGGGATTCCAGCACTCGACAGGTGCCCAGCTTGACCAGGAGACCATGTACTCCGTACGTCCCGGCACATCTCCGGTTGACCCCCTCCTTCCCGCCAGTTCACGCTACGGTGTGGTACGTGACCGTCAGGGAACAGTTTACACCGCTCTTGCCGAGGGTCAGGATCCGGGTGACTTCAATTTCTTTGAGGCTTCATCAATCCGTCAGGTAGGTAACAAGTACGTTATGATATTCTCAGGCTACTCAGGTCCTGACTACGGTCTGGGGTCAACCAACTCAGCTCTGCGTTACTGCTATGCAGACTCTCCTCTGGGCCCCTGGAAGAGCGGCGGTGTAGCTGTTGATTCACGTGGTGTCACCCTGAATGAAGACGGTACCAAGCTCATGACCAGTAACTTTGCTCACAACACTCACGGCAGCATCCAGCAGATTGGTGACCAGTGGTACATTTTCTACCATCGTCCACCGAGAGGCAACGGTAACGCCCGTCAGGCCATGGTTGCTCCTATCAAGATTGAGTGGGATGAGAAACCTGTATCAGAAGGCGGTAAGGTTGTACTTCACGGATATGATCCCTATGCTCCCAATGAGATTTGGGAGGCCAAGGCATCAAACGGTGATACTTACAGCGGCGCCGAGGTTACATCCGAAGGATTCAATATCTACGGTCTTCCCCCATACGCTTACTATTCGGCAGGTTACGCTTGCGTATTCATGAACAAGAACGGTGGCCAGAACCGCAACTCACTGCAGGACAACTGGGATATCTGGAACAACGAGCAGGTATGCAATGTTGATGCAGGCGATATCATCGGTTACAAATACTTCGGTCTGGGTGGTCTTAAGAAAGACAGCAAGGGTATTGAGGCTTTCGATGGTACCACATCAAAGCAGCACTCATCATTCAACGTATGGTTCAAGCGTACTGCCGGCGAGGGCGGTATCAACATCAAGGTCATGATGGACGGTCCTTGGGCAAACGACGTTTGGAAGGGCAAGGAGATCGGTAAGATCAAGATTCCTGCAAACTCTCCTGTTGACGAAATTCAGAAATATACAATCGACGTATCTGAGTTTGTTGACGATGTAACCGGCAAACACGCCATCTATCTGGTATTCGACGCTGCCGTTGACGGTGCAATCGGCCAGTTCTATGGCTGCGGATTCAGCACCAAGACCACATCACTCAAGCGCCCCATACCTCCCACCCTCAATGTCAAGATTGGTGGCAAGGAGATTGAGCTTCCCGCCGAACCTGTTCACTCAAATGACAACAACGGTTACACCGACAACACTCATTATGAGATGGACTACAAGCTGGAGCCCGGCCAGAAGTCAAGAATTTCTGTTGAGTGCCTCTGGTCAACAATGCAGTTCTGGGTAGAGCAGATCAAGGGCGAAGAAGGCACAGCCACAATCACTGCCGAGTACCTCTTCCCCGGTACCACCAGCAAGCAGACCAAGGTCTACAAGATCAACATCTCAAAGTAAATTGATCCTTTCGCAAAAAAGGGCGGCCTTACAGGTCGCCTTTTTTTGTTCATCCGGCTGTGACTCGCTGCTTCGCTATGCTCGGTTTTCCATGCGCTTTATGGCCTACGGCCTTAAGCGTCAGGATGAAATCCTATCTGCGTATTAGAAACAACCTTTTTTTAGTTTCCTTCTGGAAACGCGCTCCGTTTCACTCCGCTTGCCGGCCTTCCAGGCCGGGTAAAAATTTAGGCGCCTTAAGTCGCCTTAATTTTTACTCCTAACTGGAAACCGACTGCAATTGTGGATCACGCACAGAGAGACCTATCTGCACTGAGGACCCGTGCCAAAGCGAATGGAATGAGCGTATATACGCAGGTTCAGCGTATCGGTGCGAGCGAATGCGTGGAGCGAGACCGCGGTCCCGGAGGGCCGCCAAGCGGAATGAAATGGAGCGCATTTGCGTAGCAAATTAAAAAAAGGAATGGGCCGGGCAGGGCCCCGGCCCGGAGGGCCGCCAAGCGAAATGAAATGAAGCGCTTTTGCGTAGCAAAATAAAATGAGGTTTACCGAATCCCTCTTCTGGAGAAAAAAAAGGGCCGCATTCAGCGACCCTTTTTTTGCGGAAGAAGAGGGATTCGAACCCCCGGACCCGTGAAGGTCAACGGTTTTCAAGACCGCCGCATTCGACCACTCTGCCATCCTTCCAAACCCATCCCGGATTTCTCTCCGTTTGAGCGGTGCAAAGGTGGATATTTTTTTTGGAAACAGCAAGCACTCTCCCACTTTTTTGATTACTTTGCAGAAAAAATAACCCAATATTTATAATATGGACAAGAATAAGGTTACTGAGTTCCTTAAACACAGGGTGCTGGAGAGATTTGCATTGGGGGCCGATGCGGCATCGCAGGAGGAGGTAAACTCCAATATCCAGAAGGGAATAATGATTCGGGGCACAAACCTTTGGGTCCTGATATTCGCCATATTCATTGCTTCTCTGGGTCTTAACACCAACTCAACGGCCGTAATCATCGGCGCTATGCTTATATCTCCGCTCATGGGCCCCATCATCGGCATGGGTTATTCAATGGGAGTGTATGATTTCAACCTGCTCAAGGAATCACTGCGTAACTTCATGTTTATGATTGTGGTAAGCCTTATCACATCGGCCATATTCTTTACGCTTCCGCTTATATCATCCACCCAAAGCGAGTTGCTGGCACGTACGCAGCCTACCACATACGATATTCTGATTGCGCTCTTCGGCGGTCTGGCCGGAATGGTAGCACAGACACGTAAGGACCGTACAGGTACCGTCATTCCGGGTGTGGCTATTGCAACCGCCCTGATGCCCCCACTCTGCACCGTAGGCTACGGACTGGCCACACTCCAGTTCCGATTCATGCTGGGTGCGCTGTATCTCTTTACCATCAACTCCATTTTCATTGCGCTGGCATCATTCATTGTAACCCGTGTAATGAAATTCAAGATGATAGGTGAGTTGGAGCCCGGCAAACTGAAGAAACTCAAGCGCGCCATGGTTGCGGTCATCATCATAGTTACCCTGCCCAGCGTGCTGATAGCCATCTCAATCATACAGAGGTCTGCATTCGAGGCCAATTACCGGAACTTTGTGGACGAGGCTTTCAAATATGACAACACTTTCGTAGTTGAATCCAAATATGAGTACAACGCAAACCCGCGCAAACAGTCTGTGATTGAGGTGCGTCTGTTCGGCGAGCCGTTATCGGACAACGTAATCAACAACATACGCGGGCAGATGTCAAGCGTCTACCATCTGCCCAAGGTTGACCTGGTAGTGCGTCAGTCCAACCAAGAGGACGGCGGAATTGCCATCACAGCCCTGCAGAGCAACTACACCGAGATGCTCAACGAGAAGAACCGCCAGATTTCACACCTTCAGGAGCAGCTCTCATCCATTCGTACTGCCGATACGCTTGCCGTGAGCAGCATGACCCGCGAACTTGGCATATTTGTGCCCGAAATTAACGACATGTCGCTGCAGCGCCATATTTCATACAACACTGACGGTGCGGCAACCGATACCGCATATATCTGCATCATCTCATTCCGGGATGAGACCGATATACAGCCCAAGATTGATCTGATAAAGGACTGGCTCACCAAACGTGCCGGTGCCACCAACATTAACATTCTTGTCAAGTAAGATGATATATCCTGACAATTTTGAACATAAGACCGGTTTTGACGAGATCAGACAGATGCTCGCTGACCGTTGCATATGCCCGCTGGGAGTCCAGCTGGTTGACGATATGCAGTTCATGACTGATTTCCAGCCAATTGAGAAGGCCATGGACCAGACCATGGAATTTGTCAGGATACTCACCGAGGGCAAATCATTCCCCGATCAGAACTATCATGACCTGCGTGAGGCACTGGCCCGCATAAAGGTGGTAGGCACATGGCTCGATGAGGCCGAACTGCTGGGTCTGTGGCACTCTCTGGAGACCATCAGCGGCATAGTGGAGTTCCTTAACAAGGAGGACAATCAGGGACTCTACCCCAACCTTACCGAACTTGCACAGAGCGTAGCCGTATTCCCGTCCATAACACAGGGAATTGCCAAGATACTGACCAAGTTCGGCAAGCTCAAGGACAATGCCAGCCCCGAGCTATACCGCATCCGCATGGACCTTACCAATACGTCATTCAGCATATCACGCATACTGGGCAGCATTCTCAAGCAGGCCCAGTCCGACGGTCTTGTAGACAAGGATGCCGCTCCCACCATGCGTGACGGCCGACTTGTACTGCCCGTGGCACCCGGACTCAAGCGCAAGATACGCGGTATTGTACATGATGAGTCCGCATCGGGCAAAACCGTATTCATTGAGCCCGAGGAGGTTGTTGAGGCCAATAACCGCATCCGTGAACTTGAGGCCGATGAGAAACGTGAGGTCACCCGAATCCTGATTGCATTTACAGACTCCATACGCCCCCAGATTCCGTCAATCCTGGAATCATACGGCTTCATGGCACAGATAGACTTTATCCGCGCCAAAGCCCGTCTGACGCTGGATTTTGACGCATGCAAGCCCATCATGGAGCGCAAGACCATGGTTGATTGGGTTCAGGCCGTACATCCGCTGCTTAAACTATCTCTTGCCAAGCATGACAAGACGGTTGTTCCGCTGGACATTGACCTGGATTCCAAGAACAGCATCCTGCTCATATCGGGACCCAATGCCGGCGGTAAGTCAGTGTGCCTCAAGACCGTAGGCCTGCTACAGTACATGCTGCAGTGCGGAATACCCGTGCCCATGCGCCCCAACAGCCACGCCGGCATATTCAAGAGCATATTCATTGACATAGGTGACGAGCAGAGCATTGACGATGACCTGAGTACCTACTCCAGCCATCTGCTCAACATGAAGAATATGATAAAGTATGCCGATAACCGCTCACTCATTTTGATAGATGAGTTCGGAAGCGGAACGGAGCCCAACATAGGCGGTGCCATTGCCGAGTCGGTGCTGATGCGTTTTAACCGTAACCGCGTGTTCGGCATCATAACCACACACTATCAGAACCTTAAGCACTATGCCGATGGCAATGAGGGCATCCGCAACGGCGCCATGCTCTATGACCGTCACCTGATGCAACCGCTCTATATACTGCAGATTGGCAATCCCGGCAGCTCATTTGCCGTAGAGATTGCCCGTAAGATAGGTCTGCCCGAGGATGTAATTGAGGATGCCACCCAGATTGTCGGACGTGACTATGTGAATGCCGATAAGTACCTGCAGGACATAGTCCGTGACAAGCGTTACTGGGAGAACAAGCGCCAGAACGTGCATCAGCTGGAAAAACAGCTGGACCAGCAGATTGAGCAGCACCGTCAGGAACTTGAATCACTGCAGAAAGAGCGCAAATCAATCATCCGCGAGGCCAAGGAAAAGGCAGATCAGCTTATCCAGGACTCCAACGCCATGATTGAGAACACAATACGCACCATCCGTGAGGCCCAGGCAGACAAGGAGCTTACCCGTCTGGCGCGTCAGGAACTTACTGATTTCAAGGAGACTATCGATGACCGTCAGGCCAACTCCGAGGACGAGCTGCGCATACAGCGCAAGATGGAGCGCATCCGTCAGAGCCAGGAGCGCCGCGAGCAGCGCAAGCGTGACAAAGCTCTCCGTCCCCAGCAACCCGCTCTTCAGGCAACTAACGCACCGGATGGCAGCCACGCACCGGATGGCAGCCAACGCCAAAGCCAACGCCAAAGTCAAACCATCAAAGTGGGTGACACGGTCCGGCTGGCCGGCCAGACCCAGGTTGGCGAGGTGATATCGGTCAACAAGAATGATGTTACCGTTGCATTCGGACTTATCAAGACATCGGTCAAGGCTAACCGTCTGGAGCCGGCTGAGCCTGTAAAGGTTCAGGATGTACGCACCGCCACATATGTGAGCAGGCAGACTCACGATGACATCTATAACCGCAAACTGGCTTTCAAGCCTGATATCGATGTTCGCGGCATGCGTGGCGATGAGGCTATCCAGACCGTTATGCACTTTATTGACGATGCCACGCTCATCGGCATGAGTCGCGTACGCATCCTGCACGGTACCGGCAACGGCATACTGCGCAACCTTATCCGCCAGTATCTGCACACCGTTCCTGCCGTCAAGGACTATCACGACGAGCACATCCAGTTCGGTGGCCACGGAATAACAGTAGTAGATTTGGGGTAAAATGATACAATTGGGGACAGTCCCCTTTTGTATCATTTTGTACTATATAGATTAATTAACACCGGAAAAAAGGGTTATTGACGTAAAAACTACGCGCTTCGCGCTATCCCTCCCACGCCCTTTGGGCGCGGGCCCCTCCCGTTCACAGCGACACGGGCGTCGATGGTTTTTCCTGCCAATAACCCCTTTTTCCTCGGCTCACTTGGCCGGACTTATCATATATTGGAATTATGAAACATATTGGTCCACACGTATCAGCCTCAGGAGGCGTTTTCAATGCTCCGATAAATGCTATGGCAGTTGGGGCTTCGGCCTTTGCTTTGTTTACTAAAAATCAGCGACAGTGGTTTAGTGCGCCTTTGCAACAGACTGAGATTGAGAAGTTTAAGGCTGAGGTTTTGAAGTCGGGGATTGAGGCCAGATACATACTTCCTCACGACAGTTACCTGATTAATCTGGGCAGCCCGGATCCTGATGGTTGGGAAAAATCACGCGCATCGTTTCTGGATGAAATGCAGCGCTGTGAGCAGTTGGGACTGACCATGCTCAACTTCCACCCCGGCAGCCACCTTAAGCAGATCACGCCCGAGGAGTGTCTGGACCGCATTGCAGAGAGCATCAACCTGACACTTGAAAAGACCAGCGGCGTTACCGCAGTCATCGAAAATACCGCCGGACAGGGCTCCAACATGGGATTCGCTTTCTGGCAGATAAAGCGCATAATAGACGGAGTGACCGATAAGTCCCGCGTAGGAGTCTGCATAGACACATGCCACACCTATACCGCCGGCTACGACCTCAAGAACGCGTACGAGAGCGTCTGGGAGGAGTTTGACAACGAAATCGGCATGGAATACCTGCGTGCCATCCACTTGAACGACAGCAAAAAGGAACTGGGCACCCGGGTAGATCGCCACGACTCCATCGGCCAAGGCTTCCTGGGTCTGGACTTCTTCAAAAAGATAATGCAGGACCCCAACCTAAACCACATCCCCTTCATTCTGGAAACTCCCGATGAATCCCTCTGGGCCGATGAAATCACCCTCCTGCACTCACTAGAGCAGAAGTAACGGTAGAAATTCGGGGGTATAGTCTCAGGAACCATGGCCGCCCGTGGGCTTGTGAACGGGAGGGGCCCGTGCTCAAGAAGATGCTCTGGAAGGTAGGAGTTTACTCATGCCTTCCAGAGCGTCTTATTGGGGATGGGAGGGATAGCGCGAAGCGCGTAGTTCAGGAGACTATACCCCTGAATTTCTACCGTTACTTCTGCTCGTCTGCTTCCAGCTGTCGGATATACTCTGTCGGGCTGACGCCGTAGTACTGCTTGAAGGTGGTGGAGAAGTGGGTCTGGGATGAAAAACCTACGCTGTAGGCTATTTGGGATACGTTTACGCGCTTTTCCTTAAGCAGTTTCATAGCCTGTTGCATACGGATGTTCTGCATAAAGCGGGCGGCCGAGAATCCGGTCAGTTCCTTAAGCTTGCGATGCAGTTGCGTGCGGCTCATTCCAACCTCATCCACCATCTGGGTGATATTGAATTCGCTGTTGGAGATATTGGCATTCACAATCTCCATGACCCGTTTCATGAACAGTTCGTCACTGGACTCAAAATGAACCTGTTTGACCTGCTGAGCCTGTTCCTGCTGGCCTGAGTACTTTCCCTTTACAATCAGACGGTTATTGATCAGATTAGCCATCAGGGATTTTAGCTCGCTCATATAGAAAGGCTTGGGCAGATAACTGTCGGCACCCGTATCGAGACCTAACATTCGGTCCTGCAGTTTATTCTTGCCCGATAACATGATCACGGGAATATGACTTACCAATGAGTTGCCCTTAAGCGCCTTGACAAGCTGTATGCCGTCCATCTCGGGCATAACCACATCGGTTATGATAAGGTCGGGCAACTGTGAAACGGCGATTTTCAATCCTTCCTTACCGTTGCGGGCAGTTATTGTCTTATAGTTGTGCTTAAGGCTGTCCGAAAGATAGTCCAGCATCGCCTCGTCATCATCAACCAGCAGAACCCTGAGCGAACTCTTTGACTGACGTTCGGTATCAGATTCGTCATCATTGAGACTCTCCCTGATTTGCTCCAACTGAGGCCTTGCAATCTGGTCAGCATCCACAATGTCATCCGGATTCAGATGGCTCTTGCCAAGCGGCAGCCTGAACGAGAAGACACTTCCGCTAAGTCCGTCCATACGGTTTGAAGCCTTAATCTCACCTTGGTGCAAATGTATAAGTATCTGGCTGTAATTCAATCCTATACCCATACCCATTGTAACTGAAGTCAACTTGTTGTCTGCCCTGTAGAAACGGTCAAACACCTTGTTGGCCTCATCCTTATCCAAACCTATACCGGTATCCGATATCGACACCTCAACATAATTGTGCAACGGTCCGTTTGAACTGTCATCAGTACCAACCTCTACGTTCATCTCAATCGTGCCTTCATCGGGTGTATACTTGAATGCATTTGACAACAGGTTCATCATAACCTTGTCAATACTGTCACGATCTATCCAGACCTGCTGTTCTGACATGGTATGATTGAATCTGAAATTGATATTGTGCCGTTCGGCGGTTTGAGTATATAGCTCAAACGGTCCCATCAGGAAGTTTATCAGGTCCGTCTCGGCAAAATGCAGCTGCATCTGTCCCTCATCATACTTACGCATATCCAGCAACTGGTTTATCAGAGAGAGTATTCTTGTAGAACTCTTGTGCATCTGGCGCAGGTTAGCCAGCATTTCCGCTGGAGTCCTGTCATCATGGATCATATCCTCCAAAGGTGATATCACCATAGTCATAGGTGCACATATCTCATGCGCCACATTGATGAATGACTGGAACTTGGCCTCATCCATCTCCCTTATGCGAGCTTTCTTCCTTATTCGGAGTGACACCATCAGCAGCACCAACGCAAGCAGGATGTATATGATCACAGCTAACGATGAAGCATACCATGGAGCCTCAACCCTGATAATGTACAGTTTAGGTATAGAGACTATGTCATTCAGCCTGGCGCGGACATAAAGAGTATATCGGCCGAATCCCAACTTTGAGAATGAGAACCGGTTCATGCCGGCAGGGTTACTTACCCATTCGCTATTGTCGGGGCTCATAGAATACTCATAGATTATGCTCATCTCGTCGCCATAGTTCAGAGTGCTGAATTCAAGCGTAAACGAGTTGTCCCTATATGCCAGACGGAACTGGTCAGAGATGCTTACAGGCAGTTCCGATATACGTTTGCCTCCGGACAGAGTCTCGGATGTTACCCGTTCTCCGTTAAGATAGAAGCCGGTCATTACCACCTGATTTACCGTTGATTCGGTAGTTATCATGTCCGGACAGAAAGCGGTTATTCCTATATTGCTGCCAAAATATACCATGTTGTCTGTTGCAGAGAAGGCCGATACCCTATTGAACGCCTTCTCCTCCGTGAAAAACCGGCTTACCTTAAAGCCATCGGGATTTATCCTGTTCAGTCCGGCAGGTGTAGATGCCCATATCAGCCCGTTGTTATCCTTGACCATGCCGCGTATATCCTCGCCCAGCAGACCATTTGAAGCGTTGATCAGATTCGTTTCACCACTGACGGTATTGTATACCACAATACCTTTTGTGGTACCAAGCCAGATAACCCCCTCTTTCTCCTCAAGGATGCTTGTGCAACCCGCCGTCCCGATGGCTACAGAAAGTCTGTTGTTGTCAATGAACGACCCGTTGTCAATGTCAAAGCAGTCTGCGCCGTTGTCATGGCCGATCCAGAGTCTGTTCCAACTGTCAATCATCATCAGGTGGATGCCGTCATTGGTGAGTGACTGCCCCAGCCTGCTGTCCTTGGCAAAGGATGTGTACAATTCGGTTTTGATTTCATCAGGGTCAAAACGGCTGAATCCGTTGTTTATTTCCGAATAGTAGATCCTGCCCTGCTTGTCCTCTGCGATAGATGTTATGTTAAGGTTCTCATCCCTGATTACAGTGGTGAGTTTACCTGTCTTCTCATTGAGGAGCGCCAGTCCGCCGCTCGGGAAACCGGCCCATATCCTGCCACGGCTGTCCCTGAACAGACAACTTATGTAAGGAGAATCCCTGCCGTCCCTGATCACGACTCCGTCACTTGACAGGCATGTCAGTCCGTTGTTGTTGTATCCGATCCAAAGCCTTCCCTGCGTATCTGTCTCCAATGCAGTCACCGTACCGGATACTTCCTCCTGATAATCCGACAGTTTCCAATAGTCAAACTCATTGTTTCCCTTTGTGACAAGTATCAGGTCTGAAAGGAAACAGCCTATCCACGTGTTACCGGCACGGTCCATATACATTGCGCTTACATCAAGCTTTTCCAGACTGTGGTCCGAAGGTTTCAGTTCCACCTGCCTTAGCTTGTTGTCCTTTGTCAGGGCCAGCATACCCTTACCGCGCAATGATATCTTCAGGCCGTCGCGGTCCATGAATGAGTGTGTTATCTCCCACAATCCCTCAGTTGGAGTAAGACGTGAGAATGTACGCCTTGAACCGTTCCACATATAAAGATGGTCACTGGTTGTTATGTATATATTCCCGTTGGCGTCACCGTTTATACCTGTTATGTTACGGTCTAAAATATCATCCCTGAAAGGCGTAACCTTATCCAGTCTGGGATCGTACAGCATTACCCCCGATGGCGTACCTACCCATATCGTACCCTCCTCATCTTCCAGTATTGTACGGAACCTTCCTCTGGCAGCAGGGTATGTATTCAGACTTACCACGCTGTTTACCTGGTCAGGATTGCCCGGGTCTATCCAATAGACTCCGTTACCAGGTGCAGCAACCCAGATCTTTCCGTCACTCAGCTGACATATCTGCTGTATATAAGGTGAACGGCTTCCCGGGAAATCCACAGTATGGAACTTTTTCTCATATGGTTTGAGATATTGCACTCCACGGTTCGTTCCTATCCATAATGTGCCGTCCTTATCGGCATAAAGACATCTCACATAGTTGCTCAAAAGTGAAAGAGAGTCATTGTCATCATGATAGAACTGATAGAAATTATATCCGTCATAACGGTTCAGGCCATTCTCCGTTCCTATCCAGATAAAACCCGACATATCCTCGCAGATGGCATGGAAACGGTTATCCGAAACCTGTCCTATTGAGAAATGGTTTATCCTCTGTGCATATGCTGTGAACGGCACAAACAGAAACAGGAACAATGTTGATAAGTATTTGCGCATAATCGGTTGTTTGAATCCTGACATGCAAATATACTCCTTTATTTCCATTTGTTCCATATTTAAACATCAGCAATGGAACAATTCTTAATATCCGGAACAGATGGAACAAAAACGCATCTTTTCTTTTTTAACGTCCGGCTTTTTTGGTTATAGTATTTACGGTTTTGGATTTGACGGATTGTTTTTTTCATGTAACTTTGGATATCTGACACAGAAACATCACAAATTCAAAACCATACAACTATGAAAATTAAAATTGCATTACTTTCAGCAGTCCTGTCACTTATGACAGTCGTTCCGGTAAGAGCCGGCAAACATTGGGTAGCCACATGGGCCACGGCCGAACAGGTCGTAGAACCTCACAACTGCCCTCCCGCCCCGGGTCTGGAGAACAACTCCATCAGACAGATCGTACAGACATCCATAAGCGGTAAAGAGGTAAGGGTCAAGTTCTCAAATGAGTTCAGCAAGGGGCCTGTAACCATCAATGCCGCAGAGATAGCACAGGCTGCAACAGCAGGCAGCAGCAGCGATATCATTGCCGGAACAGAGGTCAGCCTCACATTCAACGGCAGCAAATCCGTAACCATCAAGCCGGGACAACTCGTCACATCCGATCCTGTCAGGTTCCCTATGGGTACACGTCAGAACGTTGCCATCACCATGCATATGGGCGAGGCCTCTTCAACCAGCGTGACAGGTCATCCCGGTTCACGTACCGATTCTTATATTATCGAAGGGCAGGGATCTGATTTTTCAAATGCAGTAAAGACCGCTCACTGGTACATCATCAATGCAATTGAGATCAAGGCTGAGAAGAAAGCCCGCGCCGTGGTAGTGCTGGGCAACTCCATCACCGATGGCCGCGGTTCGACCACGAATGAGCAGAACCGCTGGACAGACAATCTCTCACGCCGTCTGCTGGCCAATAAGAAAACCCGTCGCGTAGCTGTCCTTAACATGGGCCTGGGCGGCAACTGCATACTCAACGGAGGACTCGGCCCCACAGGTAAGAGCCGTTATCCGCGTGACCTTTTCCAGCAGGAAGGCGTCAAGTACATAATCCTGTTTGAAGGTGTCAATGACCTGGGCGGCCGTGGAGATGCCATATCTAAAGCAAAACAGATAATCGATGTTTACAAACAGATAATCGATGAGGCTCATGAGCGTGGCATTAAGGTCTATGGTGCCCCTGTAATGCAGTTTAAGGGCAACAACTATTACAGTGAGAACCATGAGGCCGGACGTCAGCAGCTCAACCAGTGGATCCGCAGCAGCGGCTACTTTGACGGAGTCATTGATTTTGACGCTGCAATGGGTAATCCCGATGATCCTGCACAGCTCAATCCCAAATATCTGTTTGAGAACGACTATCTGCACCCCAATGCTGACGGTTACGTCAGGATGGGCGATTGCATCGACCTCAAACTCTTTGAGAAATAATCGTTTAACAATATGTCATTAAAGTTAGTAAAAAGAGTTGTTCTGTTTAGTACGGTGGCTGTCATGTCACTGTCAGTGTTTGCACAGTTCCCGGGAGGCGGTGGTTTTCCCGGTGGTGGCGGATTCCCCGGCGGCGGCTTTGGCGGAGGTTTTCCGGGTGGTTTCGGCGGACGTTTCCCGTTTGATTCCGATCAGGAAGAGGGTCAGATGCCCGGCGGCTTTCCCGGAGGCGGTATGGGCGGATTCGGAGGCGGTTTCGGTATGAATGCCGAGTATGATCCCACCACCTCACGCAATGACGTGGAGTTCACGTCATCCAACCTGCCCATAGTCATCATTGAGACAGAGGCCAAGACACTGACAAACAGTCAGAAATCCGGTGGCACGATGAAAGTCATCGACAACGGATCCAAACGTAACAGGATAACCGATCAGGCTAACGGATATGACGGAAAGATAAAGATCAAGCTGCGCGGCAACTCATCGCTGTTCTTTGACCAGAAACGCTTTACGCTTGAAACCGTAACCGCCGAAGGCAAGGCCAACGACGTTGAGTTGCTGGGTATGCCCGCAGACAATGACTGGGTACTGCTGGCTCCGTACAATGACATTTCAATGATGCGTGACGCATTTGCCTTTGACATGTGGAACAACATGGGTCATTGGGCTCCACGTACACGTTATTGCGAGGTTGTCATGAACGGCAAGTACATCGGAGTCTACACTCTTTGCGAGAAGATTAAACGCGGCAAGAACCGTATAGATATCTCCAAACTTACCCCCAAGGACACCAGTGCCCTTGATATCACCGGCGGTTACATAGTCCGTATTGACCCGCCCGATGAGGGTGAAAAATCATTCACATCCGATGTTCCCGGCATAATGAATACCGGCACCATGGGTGGCGGATTCGGAGGGTTCGGCGGATTCGGAGGCGGTATGGGCGGATTCGGAGGACGTGCCACGGTTACGTGGAGCTATTTCTACCCCAAATCCGACAAGCTGACCCCTGAACAGGAAAAATATATAAGTGATTACGTCAAAACCACTGAGAAGGTAATACAGAGTGACTATTTTGCCGATCCTGAGAAAGGTTACGCCAAATATATAGACGTTGAGTCATTTGTAGACTATTTCATCCACACAGAGCTCAGCCTGAATGCTGACGGATTAAAACGCAGTTCATATTTCTATAAGGAGAAACAGAATGCCGACGGCACAGGCGGCAAACTTCATGCCGGTACCGTCTGGGATTACAACCTGGCATACGGAAACTGTAACTTTGCAAACGCCAACAACATCGAAGCCTGGGTTTATGAGGGCAGCGAGACCAACCCCACCCCGGCCATGTGGAAACGCCTCACTGAAGATCCGGCATTCATGGCCAAGGTGAAGGCGCGCTGGAAGGAATTGCGCAAGGGATATCTGAGCATAGAAAATATAAACCGTTTCATTGATGAACGTGCCGCCCTGCTTAAGGAGTCACAAGCGCGTCAATACACCAAATACCCCGACCTTCTGGTCCCCAAAAGCGATGGCAGCCAGAATACCCAGGGACAGTCTAACGGCGGATTCGGAGGCTTTGGAGGCGGATTCGGAGGCTTTGGCGGTGGATTCGGAGGCTTCGGCGGTGGCGGAGCGGCAGCAATGTTCTCTGCATACACCGTTTCCAGTTATGACGAAGAGATTGGCATACTCAAGAAATGGTTTGCGGACCGCATTGCATTCCTTGACAGGAACTGGAAATAAAAAACTGATTAAACCAAACCCGTATAATAGTGTCTAATGATAGTATTATAAAACTAACCCTGCCATTATTATGCCCAATATGTCATTCAAAAGAGCAGTCATACTGACTTTCGTCCTGTTAATATCCGTTGTAACCTTTGCCCAGAGAGGCGGAGGCGGTGGTGGCGGTTTTGGCGGAGGCGGAGGCTTCGGTGGAGGCGGCGGCTTCGGAGGAGGCGGCGGTCAGTTTGGTGGCGGCGGTGGCCGTGGAGGTGGCGGCTGGGGCTGGGGCTCCAATGTCCTCAATGACAGTACCGCACTGGAGAGATACAGCGGCAGCATTACGTTCACCGAGGGCCGTGGTGCAGGAAATGTAATCCGTGACGATGATCTTAAACAATTGTTGGATTCTGTCGTATTCCTCAAATATCAGGATGCCCACAAGCAGTTCATTAAAGGTGACAACCGTGAAAGCATAGGTGTCCTGCTGGGTGTTCCTGCTGCAATCATGACTTTGATAGCTGTCACACACAGAGCCGAGGATGACCCGGAGCTGTCCAAGAAACTATACATTATTTCAGGTTCACTGGTAGTTCCCGCAGTTTCCGTTTACTGCTGGGGACGCATCAAGAAAGCCAGAGCGATGAAAGCCATCGATAAGATATGTGATGACTATAATCATGAACTGGAATTGAGAGAGGCGGCCAAACTTCTGCAGTTTGAATTCGAGCCCACGGTAATGATTCCCATAGAACACTCTCCCACTCTGGGACTTACTGTCAGTCTAAACTTCTAATATTCCTTTATTATAAGGGAAAACATTAAGGGTATAATCTCCAGAACTACGCGCTTCGCGCTATCCCTCCCACTAACGCGCCGAGGGTGGCGACGGTTCTCGAGATTATACCCTTAATGTTTTCGCTCGCTAAGGTAGATTTACTCTCTGATATACGGCGATTCCGGCATGAAGAGGAAACTCTTAATGTAGCCGCCTGCATCTATTACAATCTTCTCGAATACGGTTCCTGGCTCTATGGGACGGATTGTCAGGGTGTGCTCACCTTTGGCAGCCTTGCCTAACTGTACGCGGTCATCCTTTACGCGGGTTGCCACTGTGGGGTAATAGACTGAATAGATGTTGCGCTGGTCCTCATTCAGGCGCTCGTTGAACACCACTTCAATCTCATCGCCTCCATCCAGGCTTACCATATAACGGTGTCCCTCAAGACGATAGAATGTCAGGGTTGCGTTTACTGCTATTACGGCCGATAAGTTATCAACATCCTCAGTCAGATTGAACTTGTAGGTCATGCTGGCGCCATCTGTAGGCTGGCTGTAAGGCATCAGTGCCACGCCTGAGAGCGTACGTCCCATGAATGGGATTGTTGTCCACTTGGCTGAGCCTGAAGTTACGGCTTTCTGTGCGTAGAAATGCTCTGCCTCCATTGCCACTACCCCGTCCTTCTGGGTGAATACATAACCGCCAGCATTCTCACCCTCCTCTACGCGTGTTACGCGGGGCTGTGTATCGGCACGGAAATTATCGTTCCAGCTTGTGTAGCCTATGTGTTTCTGGATCATCATGCCGTTCCACTTGCCACCGGACATCTCCTTGTTATAATAGGCGCAGAGTTCGGCATCACGCTTAAAGTCACGCTCACAGCGCTCTGCCCAATAGTTGGCGGCAGGATCGTTGTTGCGGGCCAGTTTCTGGTTCATTGCCTGGCTGTAGTACATATCGTAGATATTGCCCATAGCCTGTACGGGGAAGAGTATAATCTGCTGATAAGCATCGCGGTACTCGGGCTTGAGACGCAGATACTGGCGCAGGGCCTCGGCCTCCAGGCGTGCGTAATCATCGCAAACCTGTTCAAACTCACCGGTCTCAAGAGTGTAGTACTGACGGGCATCAAGCATCTCGGCACTTATGCGGCCGTTGTACTTGCAGCAAAGGTTCAGAATGCGTGCGGCTTCCTGAGCCTCCTCCTCACCAAAGAACTCAAGGCAGAAATCGTATGTGTGGTCAAGCAGAGTCTCAACAGTAAATGCTGTGGGGTTCCATGCCATATCCAGGAACAGTGTGATGGGATATTCCATCGGCTTGAGGTCACCTACATTCAGCACCCAGATCTTGTCAACACCGTAGTCATAGGTAAGCTGCATCTGCTCCCACAGATGCTGTATGGGAGTGATATTGAGCCACTTTGAGTTACGCGGAGCACCCACGTAGTCAACGTGGTAGTACATACCCCAGCCTCCCTTGCGCTTGCGTTCCTCGGCATTGGGCAGACGGCGGATATCACCCCAGTTATCATCGGACAACAGGATAATAACATCATCAGGAACGCGCAGGCCCTTATTGTAATAAGTCTGAACCTCCTTGTAGAGCGCCCAAACCTGCGGACGCTGCTCGGCCGGCTTACCTGTAACCTCCTTTATTATCTGGCGCTGGTCGGCGAACAGACCTTCCAGCATCTTCATGTTATCCTCGTCGCTGCCTCTAAGCTCAGCGTCACCGTCACCGCGCATACCGATGGTAATCAGATCCTCGGTATTCTTGGCGCGCTCCACACCCTCGCGGAAGAACCTCTGCAGTTCCTGCTTGTTGGTGGTATAGTCCCACTGACCGCCGTATGCACGCGGGTTACGTGCCCACTCCTGATGGTTGCGGGCCATAGGCTCGTGATGGGATGTTCCCATTATCACGCCCATGTCATTGGCCGTCTTGGAGTTTTCGGGGTCATCGGCATAGAATGCCCAGTCCCACATGGCGGGCCACATAAAGTTACCGCGCAGACGCAGTATCAGTTCAAAGCACTTGGCATAGAACTCATGGCCGCCACGCTGTGTGCCGAATGTATTCTTCACCCATGTGGTAAGGCAAGGAGCCTCATCGTTCAGGAATATGCCGCGGTAGGTAACTGCAGGCTCACCGGCAGTATATGTGCCTTTGGTCAGAGATACGTTCTTCTGAGGCTGGATCGGGACATCGGCCCAGTAGTACCAGGGCGATACGCCAATCTGCTCGGACAGCTCGTATATACCGTAGATGGCACCGCGCATATCACTACCTGCTATAACCAGAGCCTCATCGATACCCTTGACAGGATTAGCAACAACTGTCATGATATACTTCTCGCGCTTGCCCTGAAGCTCCTTCTTGTCAATCTTCTTACTCTTTATTATCTGGGCTATGAACTTGCTGTCTATCGTACCCACAATCACCGGTTTTCCGGACACTGAGGCTGCATCATATACCACTTGAGCCTCCTGCCCGCCAACAGCCTTGAAATCCTGCTGCAGAGCCTTAAGGGCTATCTGCACGCCGGTCTTATCAGCCTGGTCTGCCAGAATCTGTACGGGTTTTCCGTTATCAATAAGCGTAAACCTGTCACTTGATAACTCGTTGAATGAAATGCCTTTGTTATCGGCAGCATTTACCGACACTGTCGTTAGCGCAAACACGCCAAGAACCATTAAGATCTTTCTCATAACTATATTTGGTTGAATTGTTGTTATATCTGTCATCGGAATCCCAAAGATAGCATTTTATCTTATCAACTCCAATTTACCGTCATGTATATATAATCCGGGGACTGTTGGAGAATCCGGTATCCTGAGTCCGTCTATAGTATGCCAGGTCTCATTGTTCCGGTTATCGACACCAATAGGATTCATCCCTGTAGTCAATATAGAGAATGAGAATGATGCCAGGCAGTCTGTCACAGCCATATTGGTTATAGGTTTTGACATCAGTAACGTTCCGTCGGTATTGGCGTTGTTCAGCTTTGCAGCCGGAGTGGACGTATTGGTCAGTTCATCATTCCCGTTGTATGGGTATGCCCAACCGCTCACATCTTTCCGTACGTATACCGGAAGGACTGCGTCATTTGCTGGGATTATCAGATAACGTTGCTGCCTGTTGTTGTTAACCAGGCCATATTTGAAGATATCCTTATCATAATCCACATGAAAGACCAGTATTCCGCTACCCGGCAATTCCGCATCCCAGCCTTTCTTCTGTCTGTTCTCAATCAGGTAATACTCGTCAGGATGGCCTTCATTGCGGATAATGTATGCCTTAGCGGTATCGGACAGGGCCTGCATATCCGTTATGACAGTGTCCGATGTCAACTCCACAGGCTTGAGCCATCCCATCCACATCCGTTCGTAGGCAGAATAACCGCAGGGCCTGAAACCACTTCCGCATCGGTTGCCGTAGTCCATCAGGTCCCAATAGCCGACATAAGAATTAGAACCATCATAGAAATCCGGCAGGTCAAAGCAGTGGCTGTATTCATGACACAGTGTCCCGAATGTTCCTATGGAGCCCGTTGAGCCTCTCTCGGCCGTACAGCAATAGGCATCTATCAGGTAGTCTTCAGCGCCAACGGTTACTTTAACAGGCTCACAGCCTTTGTGTCTGCTTAGCCAATACTGATGCGGCCATATAGTGTTATTGTCTCCGCCGTCATCCATTCCCATTCCGGAGTATATTATCATCAGCTGATTCACATATCCGTCAGAGTCCCAGTCATATTGTGACCAGTCTGTCACCTTGGTCCTGATACTGTCTATCACATCCTGGACCAGATATTTGGAGTTATCGTCATCTATATACGTACTGCGATATCTCTTCATGCTGTCCGCCACCACGTAATGAATGTCAAATGAGACTCTGAACTGCCCATAGCTCTGCTCATAGAAATAATCGTGCAGGGAGCCTGTATATGGTGCCTCATGATAGTTCTCTGCATTCAGGATATTGTTCCACTTAAGCATCGTCTCAGACTCATTTCCACTGAACGGCTGGTCCTTGAATGCCACCAGCACAACAAGCTGATGCCGGTCTCCGATATACGGGTTATCACCATTGGCCCTTCGCTGTATCATCTGTGGCAGAGAGTTTTGCTGTTCAATGCGCATCTGTGGACGGCAGTTCCTGATACGTATCTGCTCCTGTGCCCTTGCCGATATAGCAAAGCATAGAGCTAATATATATAATGATATCTTTCTCATATTGAAATGTCAAATATAGTCATTTCAATTGAATAAACGCAATTCAAACTGTCCTGATATGGCCATACGGTCATCCTTTACTGCCAATGCACCCAGTATCTCGGGGATTTCCCGGATACGGTCCATTACAGTCCGGAGGTCATCAGCGGATTGAATGCGGTTGGCCATTGCTGTGGCGAAACTGTCGGCCAGCATCACGTCCCGGCACACAATCATCATGGCATCGGCCCTGCCCAGGCTGAGCGACGGACCGACCGTGCCGCTGGATGTGCAGATTCCGCAAGGAAAAGAGCTTGCAGGTATATGCAGCCCTACTCTCTCTGACAGCGGGGACAGTCCGGCAAATACAGATATGTCCATGTCGCCGCATACTTGAGCGTATATATCACCACCGTTCTCAACAATCACCTCCTTAACGCCGTATCGGGACTTTATATGGTCTGCCACTTTCAGAGCCACAGCTCCGGCTACAGCACTCATGGGGCCTATGCCTGTCTTATGGCTTACAGCGGACATCTCCATAAGGATAGTCGGCGCCTCCAGGCCTGCATCGTAAGATGTTAATGCAGCCTTGTATTGTGGATCCATCAGCAGATAGGCATCCATCCGGCGGCGCAGATCAACCAGAAACGTATAGATAGCATCCTCCATAGAGACAGAATAGGAGCCGCTGTCGACTCCTATCCAAAGGTCTGATTCAAGGAACTTAACGCAGAACCAGCGTCTCCCGTCATCCGAGAAACGGCTTCGGTAACTGCGCTCAGTATAATCCATTATTAATCTGCAAATTCAATATGGAACAACTTTAGCGGACAAGCGGTAATGCACATCTTGCAGACCACGCACTTGTCGGGCTGGAACCGCAGTTTCCAATCAGGGGCGCCCATTGAAAGCGCGCCCGACGGACAGGCCGATGTACATGCGCCGCAACTCACGCACTTGCTCTCATCAAATGTTATCTTCTTTTCCAGCGGGGTTACATCGACACCGCTTTTCTGCATGAAATCAATAGCCTGGGCAATATGGTCGGAGTCTGAATCCAACTCCAGCACCAGCTTGCCGCGACGTCCTCCGTCGATATCGGCTTTGATGATGCTCACCATTATGTCATACTTCTTAATCAGCTCATAGATAAGCGGGCGGCTGGCCTCGCCATCTGGGAATGATATAACTACTTTCTTTGTCATAATGTGCTGATTTACAAGTTCAAATCTTTAAGTCCCTGGAGTGACGTTCCCGTAGGCATGGGCCTTACCGGTGCGGTCAGCTCAAACTGTCCCTTCTCAATCCAATCCTTCAGAATGGCGGCAATCTTACGCGCCTTGTTTAGGCTGGACAGAGGAGCCGTATGGATCTTCTTGCCCATAAACTCAATCTCGCCTGATCGCAGCTGCTCATAGTTGACCTTACCTATCAGGTCACCCTTTTGGCCGTAATCCTCTATGAATGTGTCAATCTGACAGTTACGTATGCTCACGCGGTGCGCCAGATCCTCATCTAAAAGCGGGATGGGAACACCTATGCCAACGTACATTGTAACACCGTATTTCTCAAAATATGCGCCGCGCAGGAACTCGCTGGACATCTCCCTCATCTCACCCATCACGGCCAATGTACGCGCATTGCCCATCGGCACACCATATTCATTAAGCGGCTTGGAGCAGTTGAACTGGGTGCCGTTCCAGACCACATAGCCCTGTGTACCGCACAGGAATATGCGGGTTCCCAGGCCGATGGTACGGCATTCGGGATCATTGAGCAACGGCGACAACTCACCTGCCGAGCTGTAGGACGCATTCTTCATGCGGGGCAGAAGCGTGCCCATATATGTATATAAGGTGCGGTCAGTGGAGTTCACAGCCACATTGTAGTTCTGATATGCGTTACGCGGATTCATCAGGATGGCCTCGTTGATGGTCTTGAGGCTTATCTCGGTCTTGATATGCTTGCGAGGATAGCAGTCAGTACCCTTGCCCCAAGCCTCCAGTGTCAGTTTCTTGCCGTCAATCAGCTCCTGAATAATGTGTGCGCCGCCGTATCCCGGGTTCTGCGGATTGCAGTCTGTAGCACCCACATAAGTATCCACGGCAGCCAGACCGCCGCTTACCGGCACACCGTTAATCTCAATCCTCTCCATGCGGATGGGCGGATTGGCGTGACCAAAGTTCAGGATAGCGCCGCTTGAGCACATAGCGCCAAACGTAGCGGTAGTAACCACATCAACCTTATCAAGAATCTCCTTGGGTGACATCGTCTTGGCCATCTCCGACACCTCCTCGGCTGTCAGAACCACCGCCTTACCCTTCCGGATCTTCTCATTAATCTCCTCGTAACTCTTACTCATTTCAAAGTATTCTAAAACATCTGCAAAATTAGCAAATGATACGAATTCTGCAAACCTCCCTAAAATGATACCAATGGGGTCAGGCTCCTTTGGTACCAAGCAAAAAGCGTTGCAATCCCGTTGCAATCTGCGTTTCCCTAAAAAAGGTTGACTCGGATTGTCTTATTCCTGATAGAAGTTGACTCTGGTTATTCTTATTACTGCTATAAGTTGACTGGTGGTTGGTTTGATTCGTATGCAACCAGAGCTGGTTGCAAAGGTAATGGGTTTTCCGGATTCTCCAAACACTGGTTTCTTTTAATGGCTCTCTCCCGATAACTGATCCACCATTTCTTTATCTCTCCCTCACATAAGGCAGCTTGAGCCGGAGTCATCATATTTATGCTCATATGAGGCCTCTTGTTGTTGTAGAAGTCCACAGCCTTGGCTACAGCCTCTCTGACTTGGTTGACGCTGGTGAATCGCACACCTCTAAGGAACTCGTTCTTGATGGTGTTGTTTATTCGCTCCGCCTGAGGGTTCTCTGTGGGTTCTCCTGTCTCGGTCATGCTTATTCGGATATTGTTGTCTTTAAGCAGTTTTACGTACTCCGAGCTGACGTACTGACAGCCTCTATCTGAGTGATGTATCAGGTCTGTGGCTTTCTCTCCATTGAGACGAGTTAGAGCCATTCTGAGGGCGTTTAAAGGGTGCTTCAGCCCCAGCGTAGGACCTACGTCCCAGCCTACTATCTCCTTCGTAAATGCGTCCATGATTAAAGACAGATAACAGAATTTGTAATGATCGGCACTCTTCCACGTTGTGATATAAGTGATATCACTTACCCACAGCTGGTTGGGCCTGGTGGGTATGAGATCCTTTATGATGTTCGGGTATGTGGGGAGTCCGTGCCTGGAATCGGTGGTGCGGGGCCTGCGTATCTTATGGCGCACTTTCAGGTTGTATCGGTCTATAAGACTTAAGAACCAGTCGCGGCCTATCGGATCGTTGCCGTCAAAATCACGGCGGTACATGTACCATATTTTCTCTCCGCCTATACCCGAGTCTTCCTTGCGTACGGACATGACGTAATCCAACGCTAATGACTCACGCATGGCGCAAGCCACATCCCTGGATTCATCATGCTTGTAATATGCCTGCTTGGTTACGCCAAACAGCACGCATAGAGACTTGACCTCATAGCGTCTGGGGTCTTTTGCGTGCAGGTTGTCTACTGTTTGGCGCCAGCTTTTTTTCGGATACGGATGTTGAACTGAGATTCGGCGACATTGATCATTTCATCATAGGCTTCCGCCTTGATCTCGGCCTTGGTCAGTTCACGGCGCAGGCGCTTGACTTCTGCCTGCAATGACTCAACATCATCGGGCATGGGCTCGGCGTCGTCCGGCTGCACTAAGGAATCAGAAGTTTCGATTTCTTTCTTCTCCATAACACATGATTCTTGATCATATGCCGCAAAGGTAGAAATCCATCTCCAGATTGTTGACCTGTCTAGTGGAATAATCTTTGCGATTTGCCACGTGGACAGATGCTCTTTCGTGTAAAGATCAATAACCTTCTTGTAATACTGATCTTTCAAAACTGTACGATTACTCTTCATTGTTAACTCGATTTTACGAGTCAACTTTTTTTAGGGCAAGACAATCTGCGTTTCCCTAAAAATTTCGGAAAGGTTTCCATTTGCAGGAGCCGGACATTCAGTTGGGGGACCATCAGTGCAGTGGCGTTAAGCGTAACACCCCGGAAGATCCCGTTAAGAACGGCACTTGTTTGACGACGATTAGACACCGTATGGTGGCTAAGATGGAGGAGTTTGCCGTTTAGGGTCTGAAGGGGTGTGGAGTAGCCACGGAACGTTGCGTCCCCCAACTGAATGTCCGGCGGTGCATAAACAATTTCCCCCCACCCATTTCGCCAAAAACCAAGCCGCATTAACCACATTTATAATATATATACAAAAAAGTACAGCCCCGAATGATTACTTTTGCAGCCTTATTAAAAACAAACCTTATGTGGCGAAAAGTCTGCGCATGGATACTGAGAGTCTGGGGCTGGGAGACAAGCCCTTTCCTGCCCCCCGAACCCAAGTGCATACTTCTGGGCGTACCCCACACATCGATGCTTGACTTTGTGGTAGCTTACCTGTTTTACGTATCCATAGGCGGCAAGACCTTCTGCTTGGTCAAGAAAAGCCTCTTCTTCCCGCCCCTGGGCTGGATCCTGAGAGCCATCGGCGGCATACCCGTGGACCGCAAGCATCCCGCATCGGTAGTACGCTCCGTAATAAAGGAGATGGAAAAGACCGATATGATGCACCTGGCCATAGCCCCCGAAGGAACCCGCAAGCCCATAGCCCGATGGAAAACCGGCTACCATTTCATTGCCAAGGCCGCAAACATCCCGGTATATCTGTGCTACTTTGACTGGGGCCGCAAGAAAGTTGCCGTGGACCGGAAGTTTGAACTTACCGACGATGCCAACGCCGATACACGCCGCATCCAAGAGATATATGAAAGCATGAACTTAAAGGGACGTCACCCCCAAAACTACCTTACAAGATAATGATACACAGATTCACCACCCTTGCCGACCTGTTTGAATACACCACCACGGTAAACAAAAGCCGCCTTGTATCGGACTTTGTTGACGGCGGTTGCCGATATACATTCTCACAATTCAAGGACAAAGCCGACCAGCTGTCGGGCCTGCTCGGCACATTCGGACTCAATCCGGCAGATAAGGTTGCCATACTGTCCGAGAACATGCCCAACTGGGCCGTAGCATTCTTCAGCATAACCGCTCACGGCCGCATCGCAGTGCCCATGCTGCCGGACCTTTCGCCTAATGAGGTTGAGAATATCCTGGTTCACTCCGAAACAAAGGCCCTATTCGTATCCCGCCGGCAACTGCCAAAAATCAGCCAGGAAACATATAACAGACTGAATGTCATAATAGATATAAGCAACTTTGACCTTATCAAGGCCCTCGATGAAAGCTATACCTGTGATGGACGCAGCAAAGTGCCCGATGCCACCGATATAGCCGCCATCATATACACATCGGGCACCACAGGCAATGCCAAAGGTGTGATGCTGAGCCACCGCAATTTCTGCCACAACGTGCTTGAGGCCTGGTATGCGCACAAGGTTCACCGCCGCAAGGACGTGTTCCTGTCCATCCTGCCACTGGCACACACGTACGAGATGAGCATCGGAATGCTCTATCCGTTCTCAACCGGCTGCCCCGTATATTACATCCAGAAGCCCCCCACTCCAACCATACTGAGCCAGGCTCTGCTCAAGATACGCCCCACCACCATCCTGTCGGTGCCGCTTATAATAGAGAAGGTAATACGCGGCAAGATATTCCCAACAATAGCCGGCAGCAAGTATCTGCGCTACCTTAAGAAACAATTCCCGAACATACTCTACTATCTGGTGGGCAGGAAAGTAAAGCAGCAGTTTGGCGGCCGTGTAAGGTTCTTCGGCATTGGCGGCTCCAAGCTGGACCGCGAGGTTGAGGAATTCCTGCGCCACATAAAGTTCCCGTATGCAATAGGTTACGGACTCACCGAGACCGCCCCGCTTATATGCGATGCCGGCCCCAAACGCACCCATCTGGGTACTACCGGAACCGCATCGTTCGGTGTCCAGGTTCGTCTGGCCGATGTCAACCCCGAAAACGGCCAGGGAGAGCTTCAGGTAAAAGGCCCCAACGTAATGCTGGGATACTACAAGGATTACGCCCGCACCCGTGCTGTCATGACCGATGACGGTTGGATGCGCACCGGCGATATCGCCACCGTGGATAAGAAAGGCCGATACTCCATCCTGGGCCGGTCGGGCAACGTAATCATAGGCGCATCGGGCGAGAACATCTACCCCGAGGAGATAGAGAGCGTCATCAATAAGATATCGGACGTAAACGAATCACTCGTGATAAGCCGCGCCGGACAGCTTGTGGCACTGGTCCAGTTCAACGACGGCGCCATAGACTGGGACCTGGAGGGACAGGAAAAGTTCCTTGAGGCAATAGAGAAGCGCAAGAAAGAGGTGATGGAATTCGTTAACTCCAAAGTGAGTCATTTCCTCAAGATCAAGGACGTGGAGGTAATGAAAGAACCCTTCAACAAGACCGCCACACAAAAGATCCGCCGCTTCCTCTACCAAGACAAAAACAAAAAATGATACAAAAGGGGACAGTCCCCTTTTGTACCGCCGTTTCCTCTATCAGGACAAAAAAGAAGACAAGAACAAAAAAACAGATAAGAAATGAGTTTAAGAAAGATTATCAACCCCTGGATAGGCACAGAAGGTTACAACTGTTTTGTATGCTGCCCCACCAACCCCATCGGACTCCATCTGGAATTCTGGGAGGACGGTGATTATATAGTCACCAAGTTCAAACCCAACCACGATTACGAGAGCTGGCAGAATACGCTGCACGGTGGAATCCAGGCGCTGCTTATAGATGAGACCGCCGGCTGGGTGGTATGCCGCAAGCTGCAGACCAACGGCGTCACCTCAAAGATGAATATGGAGTACATAAAGCCCGTCAGCACACTCCTGGACGAGATTACCGTACGCGCCAAAATCAGCAAGATGATGCGCAACGTAGCCTTCATCGAGGCCGAACTCATGGATGCCGATAACACCGTCCTTACCCGCGCCGAGCTAATCTACTTCTGCACCCCCAAGTTCAAACTGGACGAGAAAGCATTCCCCGCCTCAGGCTGCAAAGTCGAGGGAGAATGAGCAAAATGATACAAAAGGGGACTGTCCCCTTTTGTACTATTTTCTCCAAGCGATTTGGACGCGGGCAAGCTCACGGGAGTCTTCCGATGCCTGGATGCTGTGAAGCGAGGTGTCGCCGTCCATCTGGGTGTGCACCAGGATCTTCTCGCCAAACAGGCCCTCCTTGCGGAAGTTTATTATCATACCGGCCGGCTCATGCTCAATGCGGTATTTTGGCTCCAGGCTCTCGCTTGCCCAGAGTGAATATATTGCATTGTTAACGTGGTCGTTACGGTCAATATCATCGTAACGGACCAGAAAACGCTCGGTATAATCATCGCGCTCGGTGGCCGGCAGTTTTGGGAACCTGTCCTCCAGGATCACCTTCTCGTGTATCGGCTCATACTCCGGCAGGCAATCCTTAAGATGCATGGGGCGCCGCGTTGCAAAATCAATCACAATCCACTGGCTGCAAGCCCGGATAATACGCTCGCCGTCTGCGCTCCACACCTCAAACTCACGCTCCGTATAAAGGGCCGAAAAGTCTGACGGCCAACTCTTTATGGTAATCTCCTCTGACAGATGCGGCATCCTGTCAATCTCCACTTTCATGGCAATCAGGACCCATGCCTTCCCTATAGTGCGCAGATAATCATAACCTATACCAATCTCATTGGCACTGTCATCGGCAATATCCTGAAACAGATTAAGCAGTGTCAGAAGCCGCAGAGTATCCCTGCGATCACATTCAAAACTCTTTACTACGTACGTATGAACCTGTTTTCTGATAGACATAGCAGTATCTTTATCTTATTACCGCGCGAAATTAATAAAAATTACTACCTTCGCAAACGATCTGACAAAACCCGACAGGACTATGCAATCCAGACAATTCAATCGACGTCAATACTTTGATGAACTTGCCGTGACAGGCCAGAAGTATTTCCTACCCTACATAAGCCAGTTCATAGACATTCATGAAGGGCTGAAAATCATTGAGATAGGTTGCGGAGAAGGTGGAATACTACTGCCTTTTGCCCGATTGGGATGCCAAGTCACAGGTGTTGATTTTGATGCCGGCAAGATAGAGAATGCCGGCAAATTCTTTACAGAAGAAGGTGTACAAGGCATATTCATTGCTCAGGACGTATTCAAACTTAAGGAACTGGAGCATCAGTTTGACCTTATTATATGTCACGATGTCATAGAGCACATATACGATAAGGATGAGTTCATCAACAAATGCCGAAACCTGCTCACTCCTCAAGGATTTATGTTCATGTCATTCCCCGTATGGCAGATGCCTTTCGGCGGACACCAGCAGATGTGTCAGAGTCGGGTTCTGTCACATCTTCCTTGGTTTCATCTGTTACCGGCTTTCCTTTACCGTTTCACACTCAAACTCTTCGGAGAGAAAAAATCAAGGATTGACGATCTGTTAGACATTAAACGCTGCAAATGCCCCATAGGCAAATTTGAAAGGGTTGTCAAAACCAAGCCATTCAGTATATTGGACAGACAGCTCTATTTCATCAATCCTCACTATGAGATAAAATTCCATCTCAAACCACGCAAACTATGGCGTTGGATAAGCGTCATCCCCTACCTGAGGAATTTCTTTACAACCTCAGCATTCTACATGCTAAAGGTCGATGAATAAAAAACGCTCCCGATGAACAATTCCGGGAGCGTTTATATCATATTATCAGGAGGTTACTTTATATTACACTCTAATTTAGCAACCACATTACCGGCATCGTGAGCCAGGAGCAGTTCAATCTTTCCGGGCTCCAGCACCCAGTCATGTTTGTTCTCATCCCAGTACTTTAGATCCTCTACCGGAATAATCAGTCCCTCGTTCAGACTCTGTCCTGCAGGAACCTTGTACTTGCCGAATGCCTTGAGTTCCTTATACGGCCACTCAACCTTTGAGTCAACGCGATGTACGTAAACCTGCGGAACATCAAACTGATCATACTTGCCGTTATTCTTAAGAGTTATGGTGAACATGATTCTGTCACCATCCTTATAAGACTCCTGATTGGGAGTCTCAGTAACAAGACTGAAGTCAGTATACTCAATATCAGAGTATCCCAGACCGTATCCGAACGGATACATCACCGGCTTCTGTTTGGTATCAAACCAGCGGTAACCCACCAACAGGTCCTCACTGTACAGTGCCGTACCGCGGCCTGTAGCGCCCTTGAGCATCTCCTCGGCCTTGGTGTCCTCCTGAACCAGCGATACAAACACATCCTGGTTGACAGGAGCATCGGTCTGCGGGAAGTTACCCATTGCGTAAGCAGGGCTGTCCTCAAGCTTAATAGGATATGAGAACGGCAGACGTCCGCTGGGTGAAATCTTGCCAAGCAGGATATCGGCCAATGCATTACCACCCTCGGTACCGTTGAACCATGACTGGACGATTGCGGGACTGCAGGCCTGAACGCGGTTCAGATCAACCGGAGCGCCGGCCACTGCAATGAACACCACATTGGGATTTACAGCGGCCACAGCCTCCAGCACATTCTCCTGATTATAAGGCAGATCCATGCTGCGGCGGTCACTACCCTCGGTCTCATGCTGACGGTTGTCACCACCAATAAACAGAACTATATCAGCTCCCTTGGCAGCCTTTACAGCCTCATCCTTAAGCTTAGCGGCAGTATCATCGGGCTTGGAAGTGGCTGCAGGGGCACCGCCACGACGGCCAAAACCGCCAAAGCCACCTCCAAATCCGCCGAATCCGCCGCGGGCCTGCTGTGAAGTATAACCCTGAGCATAAACGATCTTTGCCTTATCGCCAATACGATTGCGCAAACCTTCCAGAGGAGTAATCTCATAAAGAGCCTTGACACCTGCACCTACACCGCCGGTAGCCATGATCTTGTCAGCATTATCACCGATAACGGCAATAGTCTTAACCTTATTCAAATCAATAGGAAGCAGTCCTCCCTCATTCTTAAGCAGCACAATTGACTGTGTAGCAACCTCATAAGAAATCTGAGCCTGCTCGGGCTTACATGTAATCTCAACGTTTGCCTTATCCTCTGGAACAGGATCTATAACCATACGTACGCGCAGAATCTCACGCACACGCTCATCAATAACCTTCTCCGATACTGCACCGGCAGCAACTGAATCAAGCAGAGCCTGACCCAGATACTGAGAGTTGGGCATCTCCACGTTCAGACCGGCAACAACTGAACCCACAGTGCTGTGAGTGCCGCCCCAGTCAGAGATAACCATACCCTTAAAGCCCCAGTCCTGACGCAGGATAGAGTTAAGCAACTCATAATTCTCAGCGCACCAGTAACCGTTAATCTTGTTGTAGGCCGACATCACGCCATATGCGTTACCCTCAACGATAGCGGCCTCAAACGGCGGCAGATATATCTCACGCATGGCACGCGGGCTCACAATCACGTTCACGCTGCCGCGGTTGGTCTCCTGGTTGTTAAGCGCAAAATGCTTTACGCAAACAGCCACGCCGTTATCCTGAACACCTTTTGTATATTGTACTGACAACACTGAACTCAGATACGGATCCTCGCTCAGATACTCATATGTGCGTCCGCCCGTAGGGATACGCTGAATGTTGATAGCCGGACCCAGAATCATGTCCTTACCGCGCAGACGTGCCTCACGGGCCATACCGGTACCGTATTTATAAGCCAGCTCGTGACTCCATGTAGCAGCCAGGGCCGATCCTGTGGGGAAGAATGTGGCAGAGTCAGTGGTCAGATGCAGGGAGTTCCATGAATGCGGCTCCATCTCCTCACGGATACCAAAGGGACCGTCGGCATAAACCATATCGGCGATACCCTGAGCGGGCACACCCTCGGACGTGAACATATGCTTGCCGTGAAGCATGGCCACCTTCTCCTCAAGGGTCATATTCCTGATTATCTCAGTTATCTTCTTCTCATTCTGCATGAGAGGATCATCATACCCTTTAACGTCACGCGACAATGTTGCGTCACCCTTACATCCGCATACAGCTATTCCAACTGTCATGAATGCGGTCAAAATCCAAGACCTTTTCATCTTATATAACTTACTGAATTTCATTACCGTTATCCTCATTGAGTTCATTCCTGACTCCGAAACCGGTATCCCTGCTCCAGTCTGTCTTACGATAGTCATCATTCAATCCGCAGGAATCATATTTGCTTATAGGAATATAGATACTCAGTCCGCAATAGGTATTTACCTTTATCTGTTCCCTGTCACCTTGGAATATATAAGGAGTCGATATCTTATACGGTACGCATCTCTCCATCTGGAGTCTGAACTCGGTAAGGTCTTCCTTGTCCGGTTCCAGTTTATCAACAAAATCCTCCAGGTCATACATCACATGGTTCTTGAAACGGTCAAACACCTGTATGTCATCAACATTCATCAGGGGGATGGTATCCCTGTATCCGGACACAATCTTACTGAAACATCTGGCCAGACTGTCCAACTCGCTGGTCTTTACCAGCGACACACCGGCCATTCTCTCCCAGCCTGTCATGGAATTGTAATAGACAAAGAACTCCCGGCATACCTTCATCAGGTTACCGCTCAGATAATCATGAGTCACTATATGGTACGGAAAACCGTAACTCACAATCTCATAGCACGATGAAATGATATAGTCCGCTTTATTCCTTAAAGCGTATATGACTTCGGTACAACCCATATAGCAGGCGTCAAACGCTATGAAGTCAAATATACCTTCCGGAATCGCCTCAACAAGCTCATCCAGATCCATGCATGAATAAGCAGGTTTCTGCCCTTTGCGATCCTCCCAGGTAAATGCCTTGGTTTCCGGAGAAGGGGCAAACGGGTCACGCAATCCTTCCTTAAAGCCATCTCCGTCACGTCCCTGCACATATTTCATGTTTGGACCGACAAAATGCAGTTGCGATGTGGGAATCCAGCCGGTTCCGTGTGACCACAGGACCAGACCGTATGATTCGGATTTGTATCTGTTATGGACATACTCTATCACATCACGCAATACCATGGGATCGGACGTGTCCAGTTCCTGCTTTTCCCTGTTGTAATCAAAAATGGTGTCGATATAACCGTCATGAATATGCAGAAGGGCCGGCGGAACATCCTTCCGGTCAACAAATGCAATAAGTTTGGTATTGTCTGTACCGTTGCTGATGTTGCCGTTCATGGAGTAGATGTTTGAATTAGCCATGTTAGACAGATTGTTGTCACCGGCTATATAAACAAGGACCGTCCTTGTAAGGGTCCTGTCGGCCTTTTCTGTTTCAAGACACGATATTGTCAGACATGCAAGTGCTGTCAGACACAAAACCATATTAAACCGGTTTTTTCCTGAGATCGTCTTCATACTCATTCTTCGGATGTAGCCCTGTCAATATCAATAAGTCTGTATGAACTGTTAAAACTCAGTTCATCACCATTGTCCAGCAGAATCTCAAACAGTTTGTTGTCATGCTCTATGCGGCGAATCTCCCTGCCGGCAAACTCCCTGGCCACAAAATCCCTTATTCTGGACGGAATCAGCAGACTGGGAACAGCCCCTTTCGTACACTCGCATTCAGTGAATGATCCGTCTTTTGAGAACTGCATCTTGATACCGTCTGCCAGTTTTACCTCATACTGTATCAGACTGGCACGGCGTTCCATTTCGACCTTCTTTACCTTGGTATCCGGAAAAGCCTTTACAAGGACCTTACGGGCCTTCTCCGGCAACTGGTCAAACCTTATCTCTATATCTTCGGCCATAACCGGCATAACCGGCATAGCCAGCATCAAAGCCAAAAAACAGTATAAGAACCTCTTCATGCCTCACCTTATTTTAAGGGAACCAGTCTGCCCCCACCGGTCTTGTATTCCTTACCTCCCAGAGGCGCATTCTCCGGATCATCAGGATTGTAATATATCGTATGGTTTCCCTTGAGTTGCTTCAAGCCCTTCTCTACCGGCTGGGTAAACACTATCGATGTAAGATATGATTCACCCTTTGATGTCCACGATGAACCCTTATCCAACTTTACCCTCACCTCCGCGCAACGGTTCTCGGCAGCGTTTATCCTACCGTTCAGTTTAGCGCTTTTCTTCAGTTCAAGATACATCGAACTGATACTGTCAACCGTTATGTTACCGGACAGGGACTGTTTCTCAGCATAAAAAGATATGTGCCCGCCATTTGAGCCTTTCACCCCCCAGTCATCTCCCTTGACCAGCATCAGGTCATCCTCCCTGCAGCTTATACTATTGCCTTTTACATTTATCACACCCTCTGTGTTAGTCACAAAGAACACCGGGCCTTCACTTACCGATATCTTATTCTTGACAAGGTTAAGCTCACCTTTGACGTCTTTTGACTTGATGCCGTACAGCACGAATCCGCAGAAACCGCCAGACTTGAGTTCGTTCGATGTCAGTGTAAGGGTTCCGCCATCCACATTACCTATCGAACTGCCTGAAGCAGACAAGCGGCACTTCACGCCGTTAATGATACCGGATGAATAGAATAGCGGCGAAGACTGTCCCGATGTTTCTCCGAACGCTTCAGCGATATCCAGCTTTCCGCTGTTGTAGGTATAGAATACCGGAGACTGGTGTGACTGGGTGTTGACTTCCGTCTTGAACATATCCACATATCCGCCGTTCAATGCATTCACAGCCGAACAACCAGCCCTTGACATTGTTACCGCCCCCTCTATTACCTTGATTTTGGTTCCGTCACCTGTCGCTGATATACCATCGGCCTGGGGTGTATGTGAAGCCACGGTGCAATATTCAACCATGACATTGCTGCCGCCGTCGGCAAGCAGTACGGAATTGAAACCGGTATTACGACGGTCCGGATCATTTACTCCGCCAGATGTCTTGTTCATCCGGAGTCTTGTCAGGATAAGCTCCGCGCCACCCGTTGAATACACCACACTCTTGCCCTGCTCCATGGCTTCTATAGATGTGTGCGAACGGTGCTGGAACTGCTCCTGGGCCCCGTCCACATAGAACGAGGCGGTTATCCTTGTGTTTTGTGCGTCTAAGACTGAGGCGGTACAGCACATGATAGCACCAACGACAGCAAAAAACCTGTTGTTCATAAAATCCTGTTATTTTCCGTAAAGGTAACATTATTTTGTAACTTCGCACCAATAACAATTAAAAATTATGAGAAGAATCCTTTTGTGTATCACTTGTATCACACTACTTACAGCATGCACTATGCAGAACAACCCGTTACTCACAGATTCGCCGCTTCCATACGGCGCACCGCAGTTTGACAAGATCAGGCCTGAGCACTATCTTCCCGCCTTTGAGCAGGCCTTCCGTGAAGGCAAACAGGAGATAGACGCCATCGTAAGCAATCCCGATGCCCCCACGTTCAGCAACACCATCGAGGCTCTGGAGTTTTCCGGAAGCCGCGTCAGCAAGATAGGAAGCATCTTCTACAATATACTTGAGGCCGATGCCACCGATGAGCTTCAGGAGATAGCCGAGAAACTCTCGCCCATGCAGACCGAGTACTCCATGTACATCGGCCTGAATGAAGGACTGTTCAAGCGCATCAAGGCCGTCTATGACCAGCGCGCCAGCCTCAATCTGGAACCCGACCAGCTAAAGCTGCTGGAAGACACCTACAAGTCTTTTGAGCGCAACGGTGCCAATCTGAGCCCTCAGGACAAGCAGAAATACAGTGAGATAAGTGAGAAACTCTCCCTGCTCACCCTTCAGTTCCAGAAAAACCAGCTCTCATCCACCAACAACTTCCAGATGGTGCTGACCGACGAGAAAGACCTGGCCGGACTGCCCGGATACATCCGTGACATGGCCGCACAGGCTGCCCGTGACAAGGGTGTCGATGGTTGGCTGTTTGACCTCTCTGCACCCAGCTACGGCGGATTCATCAAGTTCAGTGACCGCCGTGACCTTAGGGAAAAGATGTACCGCGCCTACAACCGCCGCGCTTTCGGCGATGAGTGGGACAACTGCGAAACAATCCGCCAGATCGTTGACCTGCGCTATCAGAAAGCCGCCCTGCTGGGTTATAAGGACTTTGCCGATTACCAGACAGAGCTCCGCATGGTCAAGAACGGCGATGCAGTATGGAATTTCATAGAAGAGTTGCGTGCCCCCGCCCTGCCCAAGGCCAAGGAAGAGGTTGCCCAGCTTAACAGGTTCGCCCGCTCCATCGGTTTTGAAGGCGATGAGATACGTCCGTGGGATTTCAGCTACTATGCCGAGAAGCAGCGCGTGGCCAAGTACAACCTGACCGATGAGGAACTCAAGCCCTATTTCCGTCTTGAGGACTGCATCGACGCCATCTTCAGCCTGGCCAACACCCTGTACGGAATAACACTCAAGCCAATAGATGTGCCCGTATATCATCCTGATGTAAAAGTATATGAGGTACGTGATGCCGACGGCTCGTTCCTGGCCCTGTTCTATGCCGATTTCTTCCCGCGTGCCACCAAGCGCAGCGGTGCCTGGATGACATCGTTCCGTGACCTCAAGATACAGGACGGAGTTGAGGAGCGTCCATTCATCAGCCTGGTGACCAACTTCACCAAGCCTACCGCCGACACTCCCAGCCTCATCACGCACGATGAGTTCACCACCATGCTCCATGAGTTTGGCCACTCCCTGCACGGAATGCTTGCCAAGGGTCGCTACCCGTCTATGACCGGCACCAGCGTAGACCATGACTTTGTTGAGCTTCCCAGCCAGATAATGGAGAATTGGGCATACGAGAAGGAGTATCTGACCACCTTCGCCAAACACTATCAGACCGGAGCGCCCCTGTCCGACTCACTGATAGCCAAGATAAAGGCCTCCAAGAACTACCTTTCAGCATATTATCACATGCGCCAGCTGCAGTTCGGCATACTGGATATGAGCTACCATACACTGACAGCCCCTATAGATGGTCAGGTCATAAAGTTTGAGAAAGACGCTCTCAAATCTACCGATGTGCTCACATCCGTTCCCGAGTGCATCATCTCAACATCGTTCAGCCACATATTCAGCGGAGGCTATGCGGCAGGCTACTACAGTTACAAATGGGCCGAAGTCCTGGCTGCCGACGGCTACAGTCTCTTTGAGGAGAAGGGTATTTTCGATAAGCAGACCGCCCGCAAGTTCCGTCACCTGCTGGAGCAGGGCGGTAGCGTGGATGCTGCTACGCTCTACCGTGAGTTCCGCGGGCATGATCCTGAGCCGGCAGCTTTGCTTAGACAGCTGGAGATAATTGAATAAAAAAAAGACCGGATTGATTTCCGGTCCTTTTTTTGTATTGTCAATTCAATCAGAAGCCGCCGCCGAAGCCGCCACCGCCGCCGAAACCGCCGGCACCTCCACCGAAGCCGCCGGCACCACCGCCGAAGTCTCCGCCGCCAAAGCCGCCGCCTCCTCCGAAGCCGCCGCCCATGCCGCCGCCGAAGTTACCCATCTGCATCTCCTCAACCTTGTAATCCTTGGGGAGTTCAAACAGTGACGGGTCAACGCTGGTCTCCTCAAGCTTCTCAACGGTCTGACCCATTGTGCCCCAATCGGAAACAGTCTCAGACTTCATAGTCAGGTTCTTGTATATCCACAGAGTCATCTCGGTAGAATAGCCCTGGTTGCTCTGGGTAACAGAGTACTTCTTGCACATTACGCCTGCAACTTCCTCCTCACCAAGCTCCTTGATCTTATTCTTCTTGATGGTCTTGGCATCCAGGTTCTCCCAGTCAAACATCGGAGTGGTCTGAGCGCCCATGCCGCCCATCATGCCACCACCGAATCCGCCCATGCCACGGCCACCGCCGGCCTGACCACCGCCACGACGTCCGCCGAATGACGGCATCTTGGTTGCAGACTTCTCTGCGTCGTTGATCTGGTAGTTGTCCTCACCAATGGCAAGTGAACGGGTTGTGCCGGCCTCACCGCGGGTTGTCACGGTAACGGTCTTCTTTCCGTAATCATCGAAATATATCTTGGTAACAATCTGGCTGGGGTCAAAGTTCATCTGACGCTGACCGCCCTGGCCACCCTGACCACCACGGCCCTGAGGAGCCCCCTGCGGACGCTGACCGCCACCGAACTGGCCGCCGCCCATGCCCATACCGGCACCGCCGCCAAATCCTGCGCCACCGCCGAAACCACCGGCGCCGCCACCGAACTGACCCATATTGTTGGCCATTGTTATAACACCCGATTTAATTCCAAGAACCGGCTCTGCAGCTGCTTTCTTGTCCTTTTTAGCCGCATTCACCGAAAGGCTAACTGCCGCAAGCATCATAGCGGCAACCATAAGTTTTCTCATTTGCATTGTAGTATTTAAGGTTTATACTTTGATTCTTTCTACATATATAAGGTTTAATGCCCGAAGTTAAAATCATTCTATCAGCTTTGCCTTGGCCGATCCCACCTTGAATTTGATGTCCATCTGCACAATCTTGCGCGCATTGTCATCGGTCACATATATGGTCAGGATATCCTTGAATTTGGTCTTTCCCTTTTCCATGTAAGGCTCTACCAACTGGAATACCAGGCAGTTATACTTCTTGCCCGACAGCTTTACTGTCTCCTTGCCCTGATAGATCAGGCACTCGTCCAGTATCTCAGCCGCATCCACCAGGCGGAAATCTATGTGCTTTCCCTCCTTCAGACCCGATGTATTCATGGACTTGGCATACCCCATCACGCTCACCATATCATAGACCGCCACATTGCTGCTTTCAGTGCGCTCCTTAACGCGTCCGCTCTTATAGTTCTTGCGCATCCGGGCATTGCAGGTGCCGTCCTGACCGTAACTGAATCGGGCAAACTCCTCATATCTGTCATCGCCCTCAAAGCAGTGCTTGCGGAAATATACCGGACGCACGTTCTCTGCATCCAGATATGTTGTAAGCGTATCGTTCATGCTGAAAATCTTCTCGGCGGCACTGGTAGTCTTGGCTATAAGGTCCATCCGGACCACCTTCTGCCCCTCAAAAGTGGTGTTGCGGGTGATGAAACTGGCCTCACCGGCCTTAAGCGGTCCGATGTACAGCGCATACCTCAGCGTCTCGTCCTTCCATGTCTGCTGACCCAGCGCCATCACGCTCATCATCAGCATCAAACCCATCACAGTAACCCACCTTTTCATACTCATCCTTATTAAACAGTCTATTATTAAGATTCTTTTTCTCCCGCAAAGTTAAAAATGATACAATTGGGGACAGTCCCCTTTTGTATCATTTTTGGGAAAATAGTACAAAAGGGGACTGTCCCCAATTGTATCATTTTGATTAAAATCGTATCTTTGAGACAAATTACTAATTCTAAAAACTATGCTTTTTGACGCTAAGACATACACTGAACGCCGCCAGATTCTCAGAGAGAAAGTAGGCAGCGGCCTGATCATCCTTTTGGGCAACAACAACGCCCCGTGTAACTACCCCGCCAACGGCTACACCTTCCGCCAGGACAGCTCGTTCCTGTACTTCACCGGCCAGGATCGCGACTCTTTGGCGCTCGTGATCGATGCCGACAGCGGTAGCGAGTGGCTCTTGGGCGATGACATTGATATTGAGGACATTATCTGGACCGGATTCGTCCCCTCGGTGGCCGATCTGGCCGCGGAGTGCGGAATCGCTTTAAGTGCTCCTTTCGGCAAACTGTCCGATATGGTATCAGAGGCTTTGAAAGCCGGGCGCAAGATACATTTCCTGCCGCCATACCGCCACGACCACATGATACTGTTGTCCGATATGATGGGCATTCACCCTCTTAAGACCCGCGATGCCGCATCGGTAGAACTGATAAAAGCGGTGGTAAGCATGCGCTCCATAAAGTCCGATGCCGAGATTGCCGAGATTGAGCGCGCCATGGCCATCGGCTACCAAATGCACACCGCTGCAATGAAGCATTGCAAACCGGGCGTGACCGAGAAGTCCATCGGTGGCATAATGGAGGGAATAGCAATGAGTTACGGCGCCAAAGTATCGTTCAACAGCATAGTCTCCATGCACGGCGAGATTTTCCACGGTGACCCGTCGCTCAAGCCTCTTGAGCCCGGCCGTCTGCTCCTGGTAGATGCCGGCGCCGAGACAGTGAACAACTACTGCAGCGACAACACCCGCACCATGCCCATCAGCGGCCGTTTCACACAGAAACAGCGCGATATCTACTCAATCGTAGAGGCTTGCCACGACCTGGTGATTGAGAAAGCCCGCCCCGACATGAAATGGATGGACATGCACCTGGACGTATGCCGCCTCATGACCGACCGTCTTAAGGACCTGGGCCTGATGAAGGGCAATACCGATGACGCCATCGCAGCCGGAGCGCACGCCATGTTCCTGCAGCACGGTCTGGGCCACATGATGGGAATGGACGTGCACGATATGGAAGGCCTTGGCCAGATCTACGTAGGCTTTGACGATGAGGTCCGCCCCAGCACCCAGTTCGGCACCAATTGCCTGCGCTGCGGCCGCCGCCTCCAGCCCGGCTTCGTAATGACCGATGAGCCCGGAATCTACTTCATCCCCGCCCTCATCGACAAATGGAAGGCAGAGAAGATGCACATGGACTTCCTCAACTACGATGCAATAGAAAAGTACCGCGACTTTGGCGGAATCCGCCTGGAGGATGACATCCTGATCACCCCCACCGGCTGCCGCGTCTTAGGAGCCGATATCATCCCCTACCATCCGGATGATGTGGAGGCTTTCATGAACTAAAGTCTGCAGGTTTTTTAGCCCCGAACTTTTTGGGGGTATAGGTATCTGAAACTACGCGCTTCGCGCTATCCCTCCCACCGCTTCGCGGCGGGCCCCTCCCTCTAACGCGCCGAGGGTGGCGACGGTTTCCGATACCTATACCCCCAAAAAGTTCTACGTGCAGAATAGAAACCGTGTACAGTTAGGATCTGTCTCCATTTGCACTGTGGTAGCTGAACGCAGTAGAAAAAATTTAGGGTATTGGCAGGCAAAACCGTTGCCACCCTCGGCACGTTAGAGGGAGGGGCCCGCAGCACAATAAGATGCCCTGGAATGTAGGAGCTTGCTCATACATTTCAGGGTAGCTTGTTGGGGTGTGGGAGGGATAGCGCCGCAAGGCGCGTAGTTTTGACGTCAATACCCTAAATTTTCTACTGCGTTCAGCGGGCCTTACTGCAGCAGTCCTTCATGGAGCAACCACAGCAGGAGTCTCCTTTCTTGCGTTTTTTTATTGAGCCGATGACCGCTGCTACTACAAGACCGGTAATGACGATGATTGCGATTATTGTGGATGCGTTCATAGTACGGCCGATGCAATTAAGTAGCCAAGCCAGGATACTACCCAGGCAATGGCGCACTGGAATATAACTACGTAGATGGCCCACTTGTCACCAAGCTCGCGGCGGATGCTGCTGATGGCGGCAACGCAGGGAGTGTACAACAGGCTGAATATCAGCATCGGAACGGCAGTGACAACAGTCAGCGACTCGGTCACGCCAAGCACCTCCATCGTGGCAACCACACTCTCCTTGGCCAGGAATCCGCTCACAAAAGAGGTAACAATTCGCCAGTCACCCAGACCCAGCGGGCGGAACAGCGGCTCCAGCACACCTGCAACCCAGGCCATCATAGAGCCCTCGCCCTCCTCAACCATGTTGAAGCGGAAATCAAACGTCTGCAGCAGCCAGATCACGATAGTGGCCACAAAGATCACAGTGAACGCACGCTGAACAAAATCCTTGGTCTTGTCCCAGAGCAGATGGCTCACGTTCTTGAGACCCGGCATGCGGTAATTGGGCAGCTCCATAACAAACGGAGCAGCCACGTAATTCTTGCGGAACAGCTTGGTAACGAGCGCAACAAGAACACCTACCAGTATCGAAAGCAGGTACAGACCGGCCAGAATCAGGCCGCCCTTTCCCGGGAAAAACGCATTGGTAAAGAATCCGTAAATGGGAATCTTGGCGCTGCAGCTCATAAACGGAGTAAGCAGTATGGTCAGCTTACGGTCACGGGCCGATGGCAACGTCCTGGTGGCCATCACAGCCGGCACCGAGCAGCCAAAGCCGATGAGCAAAGGTACGATGGAACGTCCGGAGAGTCCCAGTTTACGCAACAGTTTATCGGTCACAAAGGCAATGCGTGCCATATAACCGCTGTCCTCAATCAGACTCAGAAAGAAGAACAGGATTATAATAATAGGTACAAAACTCAGCACACTGCCAACGCCTCCAAAAATACCGTCCTCAACCAGTGATACTATTGCGGGACTGACATCGGCCTTCTCCAATCCGGCCACGCAAATGCCTGCCAGCCACTGGATTCCCTGATCCAGCCAGTCCTGCAGCGGTGCGCCCAGCACATCGATCGATAGCCAGATAACCAGGCACATCACAACAAGGAATATTGGAATTGCGGTCCATCGGCCCGTCAACACCTTATCTATTTTGCGGCTCCTGACATACTCCCTGCTCTTCTGCGGCTTGACCACAGTCTGTGAGCACAGGCGCTCTATGAATGAGAAGCGCATATCTGCAATGGCGGCCGCGCGGTCCATGCCACGCTCCTCCTCCATCTGCAGAATTATATGTTCCATGGTCTCTTTCTCGTTCTGTGTAAGTTGCAATGCGTCAAGCACTTGAGCATCACCCTCGGCCAGCTTGCCGGCTGCGAATCGGGCCGGAATGCCAGCACGCTCGGTATGATCCTCAACCAGATGCATTATGCTGTGCAGGCAGCGGTGAACAGCGCCGCCGTGATCATCCTTAGTGCAGAAATCGGTCCTGGCCGGAACCTCCTGATACTCAGCCACATGTATAGCGTGCTCTACTAGCTCCTTGATACCCTCGCCCTTTGCGGCCGATATCGGCACCACCGGAATGCCCAGGATACGCTCCATCTCGTTTACGCGGACCGAACCTCCGTTACCCGTCAGCTCATCCATCATATTGAGAGCCAGCACCATAGGCACGCCCAGCTCCATGAGCTGAACCGTCAGATATAGGTTGCGCTCAATGTTGGTGGCATCCACTATATTGATAATGCAGTTAGGCTTCTGCTCAATGATAAACTGGCGCGAAACTGTCTCCTCCTGAGTGTAAGGCGACAGCGAATAAATGCCCGGCAGGTCAGTGACAAGCGTATTCGGATAACCCTTTATCTGTCCGTCCTTTCGGTCCACAGTCACGCCCGGGAAATTACCCACATGCTGATTGGACCCCGTAAGCTGATTAAACAAGGTGGTCTTGCCGCAGTTCTGCTGGCCGGCCAGCGCAAACCTCAACGTGGTACCCTTAGGCAGAGCATTCTCATGAGTAGGATCATGGTACTTGCCTGCCTCACCCAAACCCGGATGCGAATTATGCTCATGCAAAGTCTGATTGTACCCAAAATCGGCCATGTCGATTTCGGAACTTTGGCTTTGGCCTTGGCTTTGGCTACCATCCGGTGCGTTGCTTTCGGGCCTCTGGCACGCATTGGAGCCAACGCCAATGCCAACGCCAACATTTATCTGAGCAGCCTCCTCAAGACGCAGTGACAGTGTATATCCACGCACCAGCAGCTCCATAGGATCGCCCATCGGAGCAAACTTAAGAAGCTTAACCTCAACGCCTGGCAGCAAACCCATATCCAGGAAATGCTGACGCAACGCGCCCTCCCCCCCAACTGCCTTAACCACAGCACTCTCACCAATCTTCAGCTCACGTAAAGTCATACCTCGCTAATTTTGCCTGCAAAATTACTGCATAAAAAAAATAGAGTCAATACTTACAAATAAGTAAAGGCTCCCATTTGCACAAGCAGAACTTCCGGTTTTGAGAGCATCGTGGAGAGGCGTAAGCGTAGCCCCCTGGAGGATCCCGTTAAGAACGGCGCTTCGTTTAACGACTGTTAGACACCGTCAGGTGGCTAAAAAGGAGGCGTTCGACGTTTAGGGTCCGGAAGGGAGGCGGAGTAGCCTCGGAGCGTTGTCTCTCAAAACCGGAAGTTCTGCGTTGCTAAAATAGTACAAAAGGGGACTGTCCCCTTTTGTATCATTTTACTCCCACTCGATAGTGCCGGTGGGTTTCGGAGTCAGGTCGTAAAGCACGCGATTTACACCCGGAACCTCGGTGATGATGCGCTGTGTGATGTGGTGCAGCAGCTTGTAGGGAATCTCCTCGATGGTTGCAGTCATGGCGTCGCGGGTATTGACGGCGCGGATAATTACCGGCCAATCCCAAGAGCGTTTGTTGTCCTTAACGCCGGTTGACTTGTAATCGGGAACGATGGTAAAATACTGCCAAACCTTGCCCTCCAGGCCGTTCTTGGCAAACTCCTCGCGCAGGATTGCATCGCTCTCACGCAGAGCCTCCAGGCGGTCACGTGTAATAGCACCGGTGCAGCGAACACCCAGACCCGGGCCCGGGAACGGCTGACGGTAAACCATGTTATCGGGCAGACCCAGCTCCTTGCCTACCACGCGGACCTCGTCCTTGAACAGCAGTTTGATAGGCTCCACCAGCTCAAACTTCAAATCCTCAGGCAGACCGCCTACGTTGTGATGACTCTTTACGGGACCCGACTCAACGATATCGGGATAGATGGTACCCTGAGCCAAAAATGAAATGCCCTCAAGTTTACGTGCCTCCTCCTCAAACACGCGTATAAACTCAGCGCCTATGATCTTGCGCTTCTGCTCCGGATCGGCCACACCTGCCAGTTTATCCAGAAATCTGTCAGTTGCATCAACATAAACCAGGTTGGCGTTAAGCTCATCGCGGAAAACGCGGACCACCTGCTCGGGCTCACCCTTGCGCAGCAAGCCATGGTTAACGTGCACTGATACAAGCTGTTTGCCAACCGCCTTAATCAGCAGCGCAGCCACTACCGATGAATCTACACCGCCTGACAGCGCCAGCAGCACCTTCTTATCGCCAATCTGAGCACGCAGCTCCTTAATCTGTTCATCAATGAATTTCTGGGCCAGCGCCGGAGTCGTGATACGCTCCATAGAGGCCGGACGTACATTACCTTGAGTCATACCTGTAAATATTTGTAATATAATTGTTTTCCTGCCGCAAAAATAAAACAAACCGCCCAGAGACCAACATCCCCGGGCGATATACTTTTCAACAGCCGCACCACAAAATCAGCGGTAATAGGAAAACATACGATGCCTGTAATTCTCCTGAGCTTCAGAATAACCCGCTTTTGGAACATCCTCCATCCTGGAAAGCCAGTTATGCATGTCATCGTATTCATATCTGTAATACTTCTCTTCTGTAACAAACCCCACCCCTTTATACTGTACCAGCCGGGTCAGCTGATCCTTATTGTAATTATATTTACTTTCAAACCATTCAATCTCCTTATCCTCAAGCATTTCAGCATTTTTGGACCGGTACGATGCCACAACCATCCTATGGGAATTCTCCAGCAAATCAAACCGGCCGTTCCTGGTCTCCAGCAACATCAGCATTCCGGTATTCTTGTAATAAACGCTGTTCGATACATATTTGCTGGTGTAAGGGAGTCCGTTCCTGTACTCAACCCTGAGTGTATCACCGCCTGTCGGAATACTGTCCGATGGAGCCTCCTTACTGCGTTTCCAGTAATGAGTGACAATATTCAGGCGTCCGCTCTCATCAAAAGTGTAAAGATGCTCCTCACCATATACATAATCCCGGTCAGACCTGTAACCGTATGCTGCCGACAGGTCCGGAACAACCATCCCCTCCATAACTTCGGCCAGCGGATCGGAATCCAGCCACCCACGCGCCGAATAAGCCACCAGCATGCCCTTATTCTCATACTCGTAACGCCATTTACGTACCGTCTGGCCGTCATTAAGCATCACATCGCATGACAACCGGTGGTTATCATCGTCATAGGTATACGCCGTCACAGTATCATAACGGTGTTCATACTCCTGGTCGCGATACTCTTTCGATATCATATTACCGCGCGGATCGAACGTGTATGTAATCGATTTGTTAGGAAACTTACCTTCAGTCTCATAAATGCTCTCCACCATTCCTCTGATGCCTAATCTCTGGGCGGCGGTCCTATACCAGTACTTTGTATCAAACCAAGCCTCTCCTGCTTTCTGCTTCACCCTGAACACCCTGGTCACCGTACCCGATTCAAGTATCACCGATGTTTTCCTTACAGAGGCGGTAGGGTTCTCATCGACATAAACGATGATGGTATCCTTGCCGGCAGTCCCCTTCTGCTTTGAAATCCGGCACCAGTCCGCTCCTTTTGCAACAGACGCATTCCACTCCACAGGAGTATTCAAGATTATCTCCATCGAATCCGGAATGCATTCCATCTGCCGGATTGTTATCGAGTCATTAATTATACTCCTCTCTGTTTCATCCAGCAGGACCTCACCGTTTTTGCATCCCCAGAAAGCGCCTGCCACTGTTGCAGCAACAGCAATCAAACATGCATAAAATCTCATATAAACGTTGATTAATCTTTACAAACATACTAAAGAAAAGTGATTGTCCTAACCCATTTGAATCAAAACTTGATCAAAAGCCGCAAATAATACCACATAAATACTTAATTTCGCACCCTGAAAAGAAATAACCAGCATAATATGAAATACTACATCCTTTTCGGCCCTCCGGGCGCAGGTAAAGGCACACAGGCAGGTGCCATATCAGAGAAATACAACCTTAAGCACATCAGCACAGGCGAGATGCTGCGCAGTGAGATTGCTGCAGGCACAGAGCTTGGCAAGCAGGCCAAGGAGCTCATCGATGCCGGCAACCTGGTCCCTGACAGCGTGGTCGAGGGCATGATTGAGAGCACATTCAACAACAACAAGGACGTAGCCGGATTCCTGCTGGACGGATTCCCCCGCACCCTTGGCCAGGCTGTCGATCTGGACGAGATGCTGGCCCGCCGCGGTGAGAAGGTCAATGCCGTCATCTCCATCATGATCAAGGACGACACCATCAAGCAGCGCATCCAGCACCGTGCCGAGATTGAGGGCCGGGCCGATGACGCCAATGAGGAGACCATCAAGAACCGCATAGCAACCTACCACAAGCAGACCGAGCCCCTTATCACCTATTATAAGAACGCCGGCAAGTATCAGGAGGTGGACGGCGAGTGCGGTGGCATTGAGGATGTACGCAAGGCTATGTTCCGCGTGTTCAAGGGCATCGACCGCAAATTCATGGAGCGTCAGGTGGTACTTGATGACTCACTGCTTGACAAGGTACAGATGCTGGCACAGGAGTCACCCCGTCTGCGCATGAATTATGACCTGCGCAACAGTGAGGATGACCAGAGTCAGCGTATGCTCAACGTAATGCTGCCCGGCACCCACACCACCATCCACAAGCACAACCTGTCCAGCGAGACCGTGATGCTTATGCGCGGCCGCATGGATACCGTATTCTATAACAACAAGGGCGTTGAGATGCAGCGCATCCACATGGGTGGCGATACCGGCGTCTTTGGCGTCAACATCCCCAAGGGCCAGTGGCACACCTTTGAAGTCTTTGAGCTCAGCATCATCTTTATGGCTCAGGACGGTGCCTGGAGCCCCCTCGCCAAAGAGAACATGCTATAAAAATAGTACAAAAGGGGACAGTCCCCTTTTGTATCATTTTGGCAAAACAGTACAAAAGGGGACTGTCCCCTTTTGTACTATTTTTATGCTTTGAACTGCTCTTTGAGTTTGGGAAGGTAGCCGCGGGCCAGGACTATGCCGCAACCCAGGATGCCGCCCAGGAACGTCCAGACTATCAGAGTCTTGGCACGGCTGTTAGAAGGCTTGTCCGGAACGGTCACTGGTTGGATAATCGTGAGCACCGGAGTATCGCGCTTAACCTGCAGTTTAGCCTGCTCCAGCTGCTTTGCCAGCTCGTTGTAGATGGTGTTTGCAGTAGTATACTTGGACTGAATACGGTTACGCTCAATCTCATTACGGGTTCCGATAGTACTCTGTGAGCGGTCAGTAATACGTGCCAGCTGCTCCTGATACATCTCGGTCTCCTGCTTGATCTCATCATAACGCGCCTGAATATACTCCAGCTCACTCTCGGACTTCTCTATACGGAATCTGGTAATCTCCTCCTGCAGCAGTTGCTGAGCCTTCATTGCCAGTTCGGCCGTCTGGATAGGCTCCGAACCTACCACATTCAGTGTAATGTAACCCTCCTTCTTATCAACCGCCAGCGATACATTCTCGGCCACGGCCTTAAGCACCTTTACCTCGTCATTTGTCAGCACCAGCGGCTTTGGAGTATCATCGACCCCATCGGCGGGCAGCACTATATCGGGTTTCTCCTTACGGATAGCACCCAGTATCACACCCGGAAGTCCGATGGTATACTTCTTGACGGTACCCATCACGGTAGGCTTGGCAATCTCGGTCGCATACGTGAACATGCTTACCGCAGTATCCACCTCGGCATAGTGTACCGGCGTGTACATCAGCTCCTTACGGAAAGGAACGCTGTTAACTATCTGCGGATAGATAAGCGGTGAAAGTTCAGCCCCGCTTGAACCCGAACTCAGGTCAATCCCGGCCAACGAAGCCAGACTGCTCAGTGACGAACTCTTGCTTGAACCAACCTGCGGCACCATCACGGTGCTCACGGAGTAAGTACGCTTCATGGTGAGCGCAGCCACAAATCCCAGCACAATGAACGCGCACGTCCAGATTATAATGGTCTTACGGCCATCCCACAGCTGCTTAACCAGCGCCATTATGTCTATGCCCTCCTCTTCGTCCATCAGAGGAGCGTTGTTCATATTCTCGTCCATATTACTTGAGTCTGTCAACAAGAATAATAAGTGAAATAACCGATGTCAAAGTAGATACAGACTGGTTGAATGTCTGACCCCAGTTGACCTTCTCCTTGGGAGTCTCCAGCTTCTCCCGCTTCTCACTGTCAATGCTCACGGTGATAACACCACCAGGCTTAACGGTCGGATAACGGCGTATACCCAGGAATCCGCGCTTGGTGCCATCGGTCTGATTGTTGGGCATGGTCACGGTAACGCTGTTCTTGTTGGCAATCTTCTGGAAACCGCCTGCATAGTGACGTATGTACCATGCCGCATTGTGATTGCCCTGATAAACCATTGTCTTGCTGGCAGCGCTGAACTCATCCGGGACATACTGGCCCATGCGTGTACCAATCTCGCGTATAATCACAATATTCTCCTGACGTACAATATTAACCACATCGCCGTCCATCATAATCAGGTCCGATGCAATCTTGCCCTTGCGGCTCTTGGCATCCTTAAGGTTCATGCCGATGCTGCCGCGTGCGTTCTCGGTACGGAACACACGTGCGTACGGATCGGCGTCATCCAGCAGACCGCCTGCCATCTCAATAATCTCCCAGAGCTGAGTCTTGTTGTCATCCAGCATATAAACGCCGGGATACTTGACGCGGCCGTTAATCTCAACCGTACGTCCTGTGGTAAAGTCCGGAGTCATGCGGACCACAATCTGGTCAAACGGCTGCAGCTGGAAATCGCTCTTGGGATTGTAATCCTCATCAACCTCAAGCGTAATAACGTCAAATGACGATGTCTTCTCCGTCACATTCAGGCGGAACACCTCCACGCGGTCATATGCGGCACCTACCTCAAAGCCGCCTGCCATTGTCAGAAGGTCATGCAAAGTGAGTGAAGGGTCATACGTAGTGCCGAACGGCTTCTTTACCGCACCGTTCACGCGCACTTCGCCAGCGTTGGTATAAGTGGTATTGTCGTATATATTCAGCTGATCGCCCGGCTGCAGCTCCTTGTCCAGGTCATTATCAAGAGAAATTGTGATATACTCCATCTTGGCCGGATTCTCCACATCCTTACGGAAAATGTAAGCCACCGGATAAACGCTGGGTTTAAGTCCGCCAGCGTACTCAATGGCCTGACCCACAGTCATGCGGTCATTAAGGCCGAACTGACGGCTGAAAGGATCACGCACCTGACCGTTCACGCTGATTGTCTCCACATCGCGGTATGCCGACTGCTGCAGCACCCTTACCACATCACGTGCCTGGAGCTCAAAGTCACCATTGCCGTTCTCTCCTGGGAACGGGACTGTCAGCACCTCCACTGTCTCATCTGACTTGGTACGCTCCACAAACACAAAGTCTTTCTTTGCTGTGTATCTGGGTTTTGCCTTCTCAATCAAAGCCTGCAGGCTGCTGTTGCCCTCCAGGTCATAGTTGCCGCCGTAGTAAACATCACCATTGATGGCCACGTAATTCTCCATCGGCACATCAGACTGATGTATCAGCACAGCATCGCCATTGCGCAGGTCAACCGTCTGCTTGCCGCTCATCACATCGGCCAGGTTAAACTCCAGATACTTGCGCTCACCGTTCTCGTAGCGCTCCACCTGAACGTAATCCATGTAGGCGTTGTAAACCAGGCCTCCGGCATACTGGATCAGTTCCTTCAGGCCCTCGCCCTGCACCATCTCGTAACGCATCGGACGGTTAACGGCGCCGCTTATGCTTACAATGTTCTGTGCTACGGGCACAAACAGTACATCGCCGTTCTGCAGGTCATACTGAATCTTGGGGTCCGGATTGGTCATATATGTGTACAGGTCCAGACGGCTGGTCTTGCCGCCGCGGCTCAGCTGAATCTCACGGACCGAACCAATCTCGCGCGGACCGCCGGCAGCTGCAATGGCGTTGAATACCGAATTCAAAGCTGACAGGGTAAAACCGCCCTGCACACCCACCTCACCGTAAATGCTCACCTGCACGGTACGTGCGGTGGTTATAGTCACTGCAATCTGATCCTTGCGGAAAGAGTAATGCGATGACAGTTTGGATATTATAGCCTCGCGGGCCTGAGCCAAAGTCATGCCCTTCAGGAAAATCTTGCTCGATCCTGCCGGCTGTATGGAACCGTCGGCCGATATGCGCTGATGTATCTCGGTCTGTGACGATCCGAATATCGAGATGTGCACCTCATCGCCCTCGCCCAGCACGTATGTATCGGGAGCCTGGGCGCCGTCGGTTGTGCGGAACACATCCATGGACTTGCCGGTAAAGAGGGAGTGGCCGTAGATGTCATTACCCTCGGTGGCCGATACGTGGTTCTCGGCCAGCGCGGTCTCCAGTGCAGCCTCTGCGGCAGTCTCACCGTTGGTTGACTGCGGGGCATCCACAGCTGCTGTCACAACCTCTGCACCACCGGTTGCGGCAGCGGCAGGGTTTGTATCGGCCGCATTCTTTTCGGCCTGCATCTTGTTCAGGATTGCCATCACGCGGTCCTGATAATTGGCATACTCCGTAGGGGGAATGTTGTCCACATCGATACCCTCCTCCATCAGGCGGGTCCTTACCTCAGTCTCATTAAGTCCTCTCTTCTGCAACTCGGCCTGAGCCATAGCCATCATTGAAGCACTCTGTGCAAACGCCATCATCGGCAAAAAGGCAAGCAAAACTGCCAGCAGTTTCTTCATAACGTTATGTATTATTTTATTTTTAGCCGCAAAGATACTAATTATTCCAATGATACAATTGGGGACAGTCCCCTTTTGTACTATTTTCCCAAAAATGATACAATTGGGGCGCTCGGCCTGAAGGGACGCTTTCACCGCTCGACGCTTTGCGGCGCTTATTCGAGCGAAGCGAGTCTTAAGAAAGCGAAGCGACTGAAAGACTGTCCCCTTTTGTATCATTTTGCTCCAAACTCCTTGATGCGTTGTTCTTCGCTTCGCCTGCAAACCAGAAGTTGTCCGTTTTTCTCAGATACTATGTACCCGTCCAATCCCTGCAGGACCACCTTTTTCAGCCCCTCGGCATGCACCACACAATTACTTGATTCATAGAAATATACATTGCCGACCGATGCATTATTCTGCGCGTCTTTGGTGAGTTTCTCATGCAATGACTGCCAGTTGCCCAGGTCACTCCACCCAAAATCCGCCGGATGTGTATAAACCTTCTTATCGGCCGATGCCGGCTCCATCACCGCATAGTCAATCGAAATCTTCTCACACTGCGGAAAAATCTCCAAAACAGTACAATTGGGGACAGTCCCCTTTTGTACCATTTTATCCATCTGCTCCGCCAAAATCGGCTTATATTTTCTGATAGAATCAGTAATAGTCCTCACGTTCCACACAAAAATGCCCGCATTCCACAGGTAGTTTCCATCGGCCAAATACCTCTTAGCCGTCTCCAGATCCGGTTTCTCCTTGAACTCCTCCACCAAAATGATACAATTGGGGACAGTCCCCTTTTGTACCGTTTTCACATAACCGTACCCAGTCTCGGGCCTATTTGGTTTAATGCCGATGGTAACGATAAAGTCATGGGCCGATGTAAACTCCAATGCGCCCGATATCACGCGCCTGAACTCCTCCGGGTTCATCACAACCGCATCGCTGGGCGTTACCACCACGTTTGCATCGGCATCCTCCTGACGTATGCTCCAGCACGCCCAGGCAATGCACGGAGCCGTGTTTCGGGCAGCAGGCTCGGCCAGAATATGAGCCGATGGAATACCGGGAATCTGCTCCTTGACGATATCCACGTACGCCTGATTGGTCACCACCCAGAAATTCTCCGGAGGGCAGATACCCTTAAACCGGTCCACGGTAAGCTGAATCAGCGACCTGCCGCAACCCAGAATATCAATAAACTGCTTAGGAAACTCCGGGGTACTGAGCGGCCAGAACCTGCTCCCGATACCCCCCGCCATAATTACAACGTGATTTGCCATATCCTCATTTTTGCAAAATGATACAAAAGGGGACAGTCCCCTTTTGTACTATTTTTCGGTTTTTCTGAAAGTTTGCCAGAGCCAACGACGGATAATTCCACGCCTCTGGTTGTCGATGAACGCATCCAGAACGCGCGTAGAAGCACCCATTGGCTCAATATCGTAATTTGCAATTGCCGCCGGAATCAGGCAACTGAAGCCCTCACGCAACACAATTCCATCGCCCGTCTCACGGATATTGATCCTGCAATCGCCTTTAAGACACATAGTTATGATGAAACTGTCATACTTCTTGAGGTCACGGTGAAAACGTTGTCCGATGTCCGTAACGCGGGCGCTGAAGAACGCCGTCTCCACCACCCTGTTGGCGTGATTCGCCTTAACCGAATAAGCGGTCCTGTATCGGCTCTCAACCCGATAATTCAGAGCCTGAGCCGCCAGCTCCGTATGCAACTGACGAGGCTCTCCGTCCAGTCCCGGACGGTTATAATCATATATTCTGTAAGTTACGTCCGACGATTGCTGAATCTCGGCCAGCATAATTCCACCGCAAATGGCATGCACGCGGCCCGCCGGAATGTAGAACACATCGCCCGAATGGACCTCATGACGAGCCAGCGCCTCCACAATCGTGCCGTCCCGGACCATCCGCTTGTACTCATCGGCCGTAAGTGATTTCTTGAAACCTGAATAGATGCACGCGCCCGGCTCTGCGTCCAGGATGTACCACATCTCGGTTTTGCCGTTCTTGCCGTGCTCGCGCTGCGCCATCTCATCATTGGGATGAACCTGGATGGAAAGGTCCTTCTGAGCATCTATAAACTTAACCAGCAACGGCATCTTGTTACCGTAATGCTTAGCCACAGCCTTGCCCAGAATACCTTCTGGGGCCGATTTCACAACCTCCGGCAGAGTCTTCCCTGCAAAAGCACCATTGGCCACAACCGTAGGCGAGCTCTCCACAGCGCTCACCTCCCAACTCTCGCCTATATGCTCCCGCTGCGACAGCCCTTTCCACATCGTAAGCCTGTCGCCGCCCCACACTATCTCGTGCAGGTTCGGCTCAAATAATAATGGATACAATCTTGCCCCTTCCATACAAATCGCAAAGATACAAAATGATACAATTGGGGACAGTCCCCTTTTGTACTATTTTCCAGAAATGATACAATTGGGGACTGTCCCCTTTTGTACTATTTGTCTAGCCTGATGATCACACCGCGACTGATGCCGGTTACGCGCGATATCTGCATCACATTCCCGCAAAACTCCAGCAACTTAACAATAATCTCATTGCGTTTAGCCTTATCAAGATGCTGAATAGTAGCAATTTCCGTAATCCCAAACTCTGCTCTGATAAACTCACGCAACCTGTCATCGGACACGCGCCTACCGGTATCGCTGTCAAAATCCAATACTCTCTTCGTTTTAGGTAACGGTGTGTTTACCAACTCCTTAAGCGCATCGAACGATATCTTTGTGTAAACCGATTTCGTAGCGCAAATGGGCACATCACAAAACATCCCCGGATCATACTCGCGCCAACTGCTCCACCGATAATGCTCCACCTCCCGCACAAGCCCGCCGGCCACCGGATTCTGATGAACATACTGCATCAAAGTCAGAAAATACTCCCAATCATTCACCACTTCGCTCCTGAATCGGTTCTGAAAAAGGTGTCCCACATGCTCGTATTTCTTATTAAAATAACCTGCATAAGTACCTGATACACTTTTAATTGCATCCGATACCCGACATTTCTGTTCCCTAACCAAAAGGTGCACATGGTTAGGCATCAGGCAATAAGCGTAAATGACCAACAAAGGCGGGATCGGCCTCCCAGTCTCGTCCACCGGGAACGCCACGCGCTCCATCAAACTTAAAAACTTGAGATAATCTTTCTCGTTCTCAAAAATATCCTGCTTGTTAACGCCTCGCAGAATCACATGGTAAACGCCAGAATCACTGACAGATCTAGACAAACGTGCCATGGTTTAAAAAGTATTAAATTGGTTGATAAAAGATTTTGTTACTCGCAAAGATAAACAAAAGAGCAAAACGCACAAAATGATACAAAAGGGGACTGTCCCCTTTTGTACTATTTGCTAACTTTGCAGTATGTATTGGATTGAGGTAATAGGTACATTTGCGTTTGCCATCAGCGGTATTCGGCTGGCGGCCGCAAAGCAATTTGACCTGTTCGGGCTGTTCATCGTAGGGTTCGTTACGGCCGTTGGAGGCGGTACAATCAGAGATGTCATGCTGGGCGTGCGGCCGTTCTGGTTTGATGATCTGATGTCGCTCCTGATAGTTGCCGGAGCCTTGGTCCTGTACTATTTCTTCCACAAACTAGTGGACCGAATCGCGGGCACAATATTCCTTTTTGATACCATCGGACTAGCAATTTTTACGCTTCTGGGTATGACCAAGGCTCTTGACATGGGTTGTTCGGCCGTTATCGCAATCGTAATAGGCACGATTACGGGCGCCGGCGGCGGTGTTTTGCGCGATATTTTCATCAACGAGGAGCCGCTCATTTTCCGCAAGGAAATATATGCGCTGGCCTGCGTTGCGGGCGGAATAGTCTACTTCATATTGCAACATTTCAGCCTGAGTCCGGCCGTCTATCGGACCGGCTGTGTTGCCGGAGTAATAATAATCAGACTCCTAGCCACCAAATTTCACTGGCAGCTCCCCAAGGTGAAGATGTGAAAATAGTACAAAAGGGGACTGTCCCCTTTTGTATCATTTTTGGAATCTATTGATCAAATCAATGATGTAGGAGACGTCTTCAGGCTTAATGGTAGGGCCGATGGGTAGGCTGAGTTCATGGGCTGCAATTTGCTCTGTTACAGGCAGTTGCAGGCCGATGTTCCAGGGGGCCGATGCGTAGCACTCCTGCTTATGCGGGGGGATTGGGTAATGAATCAGGGTCCCCACTCCGTTCTCTTTCAAATACGCTTGCAGTTCATCGCGCTTGCCATCGGCAACAAGAATCGGGAACAGATGATAAACGTTTTGAGCATCGGGCAAGCGTTCTGGCAAAGAGATCTGTGGGTTCTTAATGCCATCGTAGTACATCTTTGCAATCTGCTGACGGTGAGCATTGTCCTCATCAAGATACTTGATTTTTACATCCAGAACCGCAGCCTGAATCTCATCAAGACGGCTGTTCCGGCCGGTATATTTAAATACGTATTTGGCCGATGAGCCATAATTGGCAAGCGTCCTCACGGCTGCAGCCAGATCCGGATCATTAGTAGTGACAGCACCGCCATCGCCCAGCGCACCCAGGTTTTTGCCCGGGTAGAAACTGTGGCCGGCAGCATCGCCTATCGAGCCCGTCCTGCGGCCATCGACACTAAAACAACCATGCGCCTGGGCGTTGTCCTCAATCAGTTTCAGACCATATTTGCTGCAGAGCGCCCCGATCCTGTCAGTGTAAGCGCATCGACCATAAAGATGAACAATGCAAATAGCGCGCGTCCGCGGAGTAATAGCAGCCTCGATAAGAGAATCATTTATTTCGAGCGTATCGGCCCGCGGTTCAATCAGTACCGGCTTCAAACCATTCTCAGTAATAGCCAGAATAGTAGCAATATAAGTATTAGCCGGCACAATAACCTCGTCGCCCGGAGCCATCACGCCCAACTCAATGTAAGCCCTGAAAATCCAGATCAGAGCATCCAGCCCATTGGCGCAACCCACGCAATAGCGCGACCCGATAAACCGGGAATAGTCCGCCTCAAAGCGCTCATTCTCAGCGCCCTGCAGATACCACCCGCTCTCCACCACACGTTTAACAGCCTCCTCAATCTCAGCCGCGTGCAGTCCCGTAACCTCCTTCAAACTCAAAAACGGAATCATATCTGCAAATATAGTGCAAGCCGAGAGGAGAAAAAAGGAGTTTTCTCATTTTTTATCCCGAGGCGCAGCCTATATTCAAAGCGAAGTTTAAAGATCGCAAAAATGATACAAAAGGGGACAGTCCCCTTTTGTATCATTTTGAATCATTCCCAGTGAACCAGCAGCGGATTGAGTCGGATTTTACGCGGGCAGCCGTTGTGCCCACGGATCTGATAATCGCCCGCAATTCCCTCCGGAAGCAACTCCTCCAGCCGCGCATTCAAGACCGATGCCTTCTCGCTGAAAGAATTGTCCTCAAGATCCACCAGGCGTGCAACTCTGACCTTGACATCATCGCGATCTGTATTTGGAGAAATCGCCCCATAAATCTCCTCAAGTTCCGCTCTAAAAACATCACGTTGCTTAAGCAGAATGCCCTCCGGGTGCCGTAAAAATAAGATAAACAGCGTCTTAACCAATGGCCGCAGCTGTAGAATCTGCCCATCGGCCACACCCATTCTAATATTATATTTCTTGTCTATATACAATTCAATAGGCTCAGCCAGCTGTTCAGCCTTAAGCCCAAGACCCTTGAGCCGCTCCTGCACCTTAACCATAAGTGCCATCAGCTGAGCCGCTTCCATACCATCCAGCAAACCACCATAATCAACCGGCGGTTCACACAACATCCCGTCCGCTTCGCAAAATAGCAAGCGCCACATCAACCGGGCCTCAAAATTTCCACTTGTCATCATACCATAAAGATACGCAAAAATCCATCAACCACCAAGCCCAAAAGCCCATTTTTCCATAAAAAAACAATCAACTATTCCAAGCAATTACAAGCTTGTAATCACTTTGAATTGCCGATTAAGGGCACCACCTTTGTCCAACAAACAATAGTCCGATGAATAATCAGTATCCAATCATCCCAGGTCCACATCCAGGCCAGTTCCATCTGCCCGACAGCAACAAAATGTTGTACCTAAATCCAATGGAACGAACTCTATACCAACTATTTATAAACCACCCCGAAGGCATCCGGGCCGATGCCCTGTCACTCCATTGGCAGGAACTGTACCGCCTCTACGCCCACGAATCGGTCTTTGACGATAAAAAACTCATGCTCAACACAATAGAAAACCTTTGCAGCAAATCAAAAATCGTTTTCTACTCCAACATATCCAGAATAAAGTGTAAGTTCACCTCTGTCCTGGGCACCCGTAAAGCATCGCCTTACATCATCAAAAGAGACAAGTTCGGATACTACAAAACACGCGCAACACTATAAATAAAACATTTCATGTGTTAAAACCTATTCTGCCACTACCACCATGCAGTTTTTCTTCGCGGCAAAGCCTCTTAAGATCCTGAATCTCAAGCTCTTTTCCACCAAGAACTTCCATGATAGTAGCCTTACGGACAATGTTATCTATTTCACCACCACTATAAGGAAATGAAGTAGCCAATATCCCAGCATTATCATACGAGAGTGAAGGCATCTTAGAAAGCCATATGTTTTTCCTTGCTTCAAGTGTAGGTTTATCAAATTTAATCTTAAACAAAAAGCGCCTTTCAAATGCTACATCTAGGTTTTCGGCCATATTGGTGGTAGCAATCAATATACCGTCCAAACGCTCCATCTCTTCCAGTATGATGTTCTGAATTGTATTCTCAGTCTGTGCTACGTTAGAGGAATCGGTATCTTTACGTTTGGAAAAGATACCATCGGCCTCATTGAAAAGAAGAATAGGCCGTCTTTCACTGTGTTCACAAATATCTTCGTACTTTTTGAACACCTCCTTTATGAGTTTTTCGCTTTCTCCAAACCAGCATGACTTTGTAGAACTGATATCAACATGATAAATGGCTCTACCCGTAGCTTTTGCCACCTGCATGACACTCTCCGTTTTACCTGTACCCGGTGGCCCATATAAAAGCGCAGCTATTCCTTTCTGCATCCCCTTCTCTTCCAGTTGTCTTCGCAACTCCAAATAATTATTCTCCTCCAGACTTTTTTGCAAAAGACTCAGTTGTGTCTGGAGTTCATCGCTAAAATAGAGTTTCCTTTCTACTATCTTTTCCGGCAGAAAATAATCTTTTCCTTGCATTTTCTCCATGAAATTCTTAGCATCGTCGCCAAAGAAAAGACGTTTACCATTATCTGTTAGCGTTAGGACTGACTTATCAAAAAAGCCCTGCTTGCTACACTCCACAAGCTTTTCTTTCTGAAGAGGATGCTCCTGAGCCTTAAACATATGAGCCAGCCTCACCGACTGGGCTTTGGGATATATTTCTGATAAGTTTCCAAGTTGAAACGAATCATCTTCCATACATTCATTACAAACCATATAGAAAAGGAATCGATCCAGCGCATCATAATCCATTTCCAGTTTATTCACAAAATCAAGATGCTGATTGGACAACTCCAAACGGAACAACTTTTTCTTTATTTCATCCGAGAATCCAGGCCTATCAGAATCGGCCTCCCTGTATATTTTCTTAACGGCCGATGCAAAACCATAGCAATCAAGTCCTTCAATTGGTTTAATAAAAGCCTTAGCCTTATCTCTTAAAAACAACTTTATACCTTGATTAGTAAGTTTAACACTATTCTCCCCCACACCTTCTATCCATTCTTCCTTAATCAAAGGATTCTCCAACCCAATTATTGAGCTCCGATAAGTCAGACGGTCTCCAGGTGAATCAAAAACATCTTTAAGCAGTTCCGACAAATCGGTCATCTTATCTATTCCGAATGTATAATCATCACAAATTATGTAAAACAGCACTCTGTTCTCAACACTTATCTCCTTATCCCGCAATGTCTTGATGATATCGAACGAAGCAAAAACCTCCTCCATCTGAATAATAGCGCCCAACAATTCCTGAGTATCCAGATTCTCATTTTTCCTGGAAGTAGCCAAAGCAGAAACAGCACGACAAAAATCAAATTGATCCTTAAACCTGCGTTTCTCTGGTTCACTTTTCTTATTCAGCTCTTTTCCTTGTATAATTGCCTCAAGAACCTTGGTATTTACCCTGTACTTTCGTTTTAATAGAGAACAAAAAATACCGTTTTCTGAAGTCAGATAACCATTCTTTTCCAGGTCAGCCAAGTAACTATAGTACATCATGACATCCAGCACTGGGCAGTTGAAATAATCGGCAAGGTCTGTAATACCCGTTGAATTCTCAGTTAAATCACGATCAAAAACCGGAATAAACACCAGCGATTCCATCCCCTTCATCCCAGTACACTGATTCAATCCCTTCAAAGCATCCATCGCCTTATTGATACTTTGATTAGTAAGTCCTCTGCCTTTCAACATCTTTGACGCCGCATGAATACAATTAAAAGCACTGTATTTACCATCCGCTCCAATCAAGCTGTCATGAGTATATGTGAATCTGTTTGTCATTTTTCCTTCAATAATATCTGCGGCAAGGTCGTCACAGAATTTCCACAGGTAAAGTTATACCACCATGAACAACCACACCAAATCTCTGCAAGATCAAGCAAAAAAAAGTACCATTGGGGTCTGTCCCCTTTGGTATCTTTTTCCACATTTTGTATTATTCAGAACTCAGTAAATCACTACAATATTCATCCAATACCGCAATTAAACGCTCCTTATCAGGATTATCATCCCACACAAACAGCGACAGCACAAGATTATAGTCTTCAGTCCGACCACAACGATCAATCTTAATAAGTTCCGGCGGAGCATATGACAAGTACCAAGACTCAAAAAGTCTCTTCCTTACCATTTCACGGCCATCCGATGAATCGCACGTAATCAGCATTGAATCCAGATGATTCTGGAAAAACTTCACAAGAATAGCACATATGGTATCAGACACATAAGCATCTACCATTCCATCCACCCCGGGATCGAGCCTGTCAAAATTAAAAGTGTAAAGATTATCAGCAAAAGGGAGCTTTAAAAAATAAGCAACATAAGTAGCTCCCGATGGTGTCTTAAAATGGTATTGTCCGTCTTCTACCCAATAATCATACGGGCGTAACGAACTCAACATCTCTCTCCTGCTCTATAGTCTTGCTCGGAACACCTTCACGAATACTACGGATGATAGAATGCTTATCCTCTATCATCTTAACAAAAATGTTATCACTCTCCTTCTTTTTCATGTCGTATAGTTTTATTCATTCACAAAAATATCAAACTTCATCAACATAATCAATATTTCCCATCAAAAATGTGAAATTGGGGATAGTCAAATTCACCCTTTAAGACATCACAAGCTCATTATTACATCATAACAGTTTTTTTTGCAAAAGTATAGAAATAGGCAAACAAAGAATCTGGCTAAATCACTACCCATTCCTTTGTTTTGACGGCGGCTACAAAAGCAACGTCTGGCAGTTGTTCGGTCACGTCCACACCCGGAAAAACAGCACCGGAATCGATGCCGACCGCCTCCAGCATCTCTACCCTACCCAATATGACGTTGGCGTGGACAACAACAACTTCACTCCCATCTCATTTGAGCAAGTTAAGAACATCATAAACAATCAATTAAACAAATAATTATGGGTGTAGACATATCATTTCACATTGAAATCAGGCAGCAGAACCAGTGGCACCTGATGACAGTTGACTCACCGCAGTGGAAAAAGTATGAGAATGAGGATAAGATATTTGAAACAGAAGTTTACAACGTGAGCTATTATCATTTCGAGGATCTCTTGGACGATGCAGGCTCCCATATTCGGGGTAAGAAAGACATTCTAAGCCATGAACTTCAAATCCTCCTGGACGACAAGGGCACCAGGATGTGATATGGCGTCATAATGTTCTACGATCTGCTAACGTCCTATGACGAACAAATACTACTCAAATTCCCACTGCATCCGTACAAACTGTTGTTGCAGTTCCAGCACTTGCATATCAGGAGAAATGGCGGGGCGCAGATGGGCTACTTTCAAAGTACAGTCGGCGTTAAGCCCATCCATCGTAAAGCCTTCCTTCGTGGTAAGCATGCGCTTAAGATACCGCTTACGCTCAGCTATCATCTGCTGAACATCCTTATCAGTAAGACCCTTGAGAGGGGCATACTTATCATAGAGACGGGCCCTTTTGTGCTTGGCCAAAACCGAATTTATAAACGATGCGTACAACAGAACATCTGCCTCAACGGCCCATGGGGACAGTTCAAGAGATAGTGTCTGCAGATGCGGGGTATGGACCACATAGACGCCAGTTGCGCTCTCATTGTACTTGAACATAAAACATGCCTCATCCCCTTTATCTTCATCGCATTCAGCCGGATAATGATCATACTGTACATCATCTGGATTAGCATCCTCCGGCAGCGGTTGAATATAATCTACCACATCCCAGATATCAAAAGACTTAGGGACTCCTGCAATTATCAGATTGGAATACTTCATAAGCACATTTCTGTTATGCCATTATTGTTTTGATGGAGGATTGAATCTCTTCGCGACAATCGGCAATATCATCCATAGAAATATAGCCATCGGTTAATAACTCAACGACCCCCGAAAGCATCATTTGGGTGCGATAATAGTTTTCACGTATCATCGCTTCTTTGTAGAAATCCCTTGACCGTTTGGTTATTTCCATACATCGGTTAAATTCATTCTCTTGATTATCAAACTCCTTATTAATGAGCTTGTCTGTTTGTTCCAACCACTCCTTACACCGTTTAAGAATACCTTTCTTTATGATTTCTTTCAATTGGGCCTTATCGGTCTTGTTTAGTTCCATAGTTATTTGAGTTGATTATCTGCAAAAATAAAAAAAGTGCAAAAGAGGATAGTCCCCTTTTCCACATTTTCACATAGAATTTGAGGAATAACGTATATAGCGTTCTCTCCATCGGATTCAGATAGATTTTCATGTTACCGTAATCCGGCAATATCAGAATGCCATTGTTGGCCAGGATGATTTTTCCCGGCCCATTATTCCGGATGAGCGAATCAATCGCATCATCATTCAGTCCCCGCGCCCTAAGATCATTCAAAAGATCTTTGACCGCAAGAACAAGTGTCTTTATATTGTCGTCTAGCATCAACTTGTCCATAATCATGGCGTGCCCATCGGAACACAATTGTGCGCATAATGCGCTGTTAAACAATGGATCTTGTCCTGAGAGAAACGGCAGGACGACCGATGTGAATTAGCTGCGGCTTGCGCTAAAGCTAAATCGATGATGTTGATGCTCTCGATTTTCACTTAAGGATACGGCACAGCCGGCATAGCTAGATGTGCCACGCCAACAAATAGAGTAGATAATCAATTGTGCCATATCCATTTATGTTTTGCGGGTGCAAATTTAATGCACGTAATAATACTATCCAAATAATTGAGCTCGGAGGGAGATTTGAACTCCCGAATGTCGGTTTTGCGGACCGATATGTTAACCACTTCACCACCCGAGCATTGTTTTGCTGAAGCAGAGAGATTCGAACTCCCATCAGCGGTTTTGGAGACCGCTATGTTACCATTACACCATACTCCAGTGCGTACGCCTTGTGTGACAGAAGGGACTCGAACCCTTGACCTTCGGAGCCACAACCCGATGCTCTAACCAGCCTAAGCTACAGTCACCATATGCGAGGCCTTGTGGATTAGTACTCTTGAGAGGATTCGAACCTCTATCGGCGGCTTCGTAGGCCGTTGTCCTATCCGTTGGACGACAAGAGCATCACCAATCTCATCGCAAAGGTAAAACGTCATAATTGCCGCCCCAAATCTCTGCAAGTCTTGCAAAAATGATACAAAAGGGGGCAGACCCCAATTGCATCATTTTGCCCCATCACACCAGCATCCCCCGATACAAAGAGGGTGATTCTTTCCGCTTAAGCAGCAAGCAGAGCACATCCGAGTCATCATACCGTGAACGCATCATAAAGAACCCGTCTGCATCCGGTTCACTTACAATTGAACCCATTGATGTAGTGGTTTCGCGCCACAAAGATGATGATATCGATGTCATCGTATGCTTGGAAACATAATCAAATTCATCCCGCAGCAGATCCATGGCATCATCATCGCCATCCTTTGATTCCCATTTGTTAATCCACTCATTTATACAAGAATAACCGCTTTCGGCCATTTTGCCACGTATATAGTTCAACACCTGAGTCTTAGCCTCAATGTTCTCCAAATAATGGAATTCAAGAATCTCGTACGCAAATTTGGCAACCGGAATATTCAGACATGGCTTATCGGGCAACTGACCATGGATATTAACCTCATCCACCAACGCTTTCAAGATATCAATGGTCGATATCTCCAACAAATCAATCTGTTGCAGAATCTTCTCCTTCTGCCCCATAAGATCTGGCCTCAGATTATCCTTAAGATATTCCTCAATAGCCTCCGGCAGAAGGTTCGAGAACTCAAACCTGTAACGAATCCTTCCGGGGCGGCCCAGCAGATTATCATTCAGAGTCAACTGATTGGTAGTCAATATATACAACCTGCGACACGCATTATATACGCCATCAATAAGCCTGAGCAGGATATCATCGTCCTCACCCTTCTTGAAGGTCTTTTCGGCCTCATCAATAAACACAACACACTCAAAATTAAGCGATTGCAAGAAAGGCAACAACCCGTCACTGTTATTCTGTACAATCACCACCGGCAGGCCGATAGCATTGCATAACAGCTTGGCCGATATCGTCTTACCCGTACCTTTAAAAAACGCCGTCACCCGGCGATTCAAGCAAACGGGTATCACCGCTCACAGGGAAAAATGATACAAAAGGGGACAGTCCCCTTTTGTATCATTTTATCACAATTTGCCTTGCTCACCCAGGTAGGAGTCCTTGAAGCCCAGGAAATAGAGGACGCCGTCTAGGCCGATGGTGTTGATGCTCTGTTCAGCAGTTGCTACAACACGCGGTTTTGCGTGGAAGGCTATACCTAGGCCGGCCTCGGAAATCATAGGCAGGTCGTTGGCGCCGTCGCCCACAGCGATTGTCTGAGCAAGGTTTACCTTCTCCACCTGAGCAATCAGATGAAGCAGTTCAGCTTTGCGGTGCCCATCAACAATCTCACCCACATATCTACCGGTAAGTTTGCCGTCCTCGCCTATCTCAAGCTCGTTAGCGTACACATAATCAATACCATACCTCCTCTGTAAATACTCTCCAAAGAACGTAAATCCGCCGCTTAGAATGGCAATCTTATACCCGCAGGTTTTCAAAACAGACATCAACCTATCAACACCTTCAGTCATAGGAAGATTCTCAGCAATCTCGCGCATCACACTGACATCCAACCCCTTAAGCAGCGCCACCCGACGGGTAAAACTCTCCTTGAAATCAATCTCACCACGCATGGCACTCTCAGTGATGGCGCGAACCTGCGCCCCCACACCATTGCGCTCGGCCAATTCGTCAATGCACTCCGTCTGAATCAGTGTGGAATCCATATCAAAACAGATTAACCGCCTCATTCTGCGGAACATATCGTCCTTCTGGAACGAGAAATCCATCTCCATCTCCTGCGAAATCTTCATCAGCCTAGAGTGCATCTCGCCCGGATTCACGGGCTCGCCACGCAGCGAGAATTCAATACAAGCACGCGTCTGCTTGTCCAGCTTTTTAATACTTTTCCGACCCGTAAGACGAAGAATAGAATCAATATTAAGCCCCTGATCAGCAAGAATTTGAGTGGCCGCCTGGATCTGCCGTGCCTCCAGTTGCCGGCCCAAAACAGTAAGGATATATCGGTTCTTACCCTGATGCCCCACCCAATCCTCGTACTCATCGTCGCTAATCGGAGAGAACCCAATATTAACCCCTAGTTCGGTAGCCTTGAACAGCAACTCCTTCATCGCCAGGCCGCTCTTCATCTCGTCCATGCGCATTAAAATGCCCAATGACAGCGTGTTATGAATGTCCGCCTGACCGATGTCCAGCACCGTAGCATCGTACCGTGCCAGAATCCCCATGACCGCCGCCGTCAAACCCGGCCGGTCCTGTCCCGTAATCCTGATTAAAATCTGCTCCTCTTTCATACCCACAAAGATAGCAAAATAGTACAAAAGGGGACAGTCCCCTTTTGTATCATTTTAGTCGTGAGCGGTGAGCCAGGCCGTCAGGACATCGCAATACTCCCGGTGCGCATCCACAAAGCACATATGGCGCGAACCACGGAACAGATGCCACTCGCTGCCCGGAATATTCTCATAAAGCGATGCCGCCACCACAGGCGTACAAATATCGCGCGTACCACTGCAAATCAGCGTCGGCTGTGTAATCCTGCACAGCTTATCCGTGTACTCAAAATCCTTCAGACTACCCAGCGGCTGATACTCATTCGGCCCCCAACCATAAAGATAAGACTCTGTGCCAGAGCGCTTTGGCCTACGCAAACACTCAGGCGAACCAGCATCCACGCTAGTCACAAACAGCTCAAAATAATGCTCATTGGCGCGAATATAGTCCGCATCGTCCCACGCACCACTGGCTTCGGCGCGGCGTATTGCCTCCTGATCATCGGCCGACATATATTTTATAAGCCGATGCTGCTCGCTGGCCCATAACGAACTCGATGCGTGACCCGATGAAAGAATCATCGACTGCACGCCAACAGGTTCATTATCAATAGCATACGCAATAGCCTGCATCGCGCCCCAAGACTGCCCCAGGATATGAACCCTATCCAACTTCAGGTACTCGCGCAGGGCAATCAGCTCATCAATCCACGTCTTGAGCGTCCACAGCTCCGGATGCCCGTCCAGATACGAATTCCCGCACCCAATCTGATCGTACGAAATCACCTGCCGGCCCGTGTCGGCCATGCAATCCAGCACCTCAAAATAATTGTGCGTACTCCCCGGCCCGCCGTGAAGCAGCAGTAGCGGAGCCTTGTCCGATGCCTCCCCCACTATCCGGTAGTACGTCTCATGCCCCAAAAACGGCATGTAACCCTCAGTAATTTTTCTGTCCATCATATTGCAAATTTAGCAAAATGATACAAAAGGGGACTGTCCCCTTTTGTATAGCAAAATAGTACAAAAGGGGACAGTCCCCTTTTGTATCATTTTAGAATCTGTGCAGCAGCATTCTTGGTGTCCACCTTCTCGATGATGCGCTCCAGGATGCCGTCCTCCGAGAATATAAAGGTCCGACGCAGGGTACCCAGAACAGTCTTGCCGTACATCTTCTTCTCGCCCCACGCGCCAAACGCCTGCAGCATCTCCGTAGAAGTATCGGCCAACAGCCTGAACGGCAGCTCGTACTTGGCCCTGAAACCCGTGTGAGACTTGGCGCTGTCCTTGCTCACACCCACCACGTTGTACCCCGCAGCCGTCAGCGCAGCGTAATTATCGCGGAACGAGCACGCCTCGGCCGTGCAGCCCGACGTGTTGTCCTTGGGGTAAAAATACACAATCGTCTTGCGCCCATTCCCAATAAAGTCCGATGACCGAACCACCTGACCATCCTGGTCCACCACCTCAAACTGAGGCATCTTATCTCCAACTTTCAGCATAACTTCTCAAAAATAGTACAATTGGGGACTGTCCCCTTTTGTACTATTTTCAAAAATGATACAAAAGGGGACTGTCCCCAATTGTATCATTTGTATCGTTTTTCTATCACACTCCAATCCAGAATCTGCCAGAGAGCCTCCAGATGGGCGGCACGGCGGTTCTGATAATCAAGGTAGTAGGCGTGCTCCCAGACATCGAACGTAAGCAACGGCTTGAGACCGCGCACAACAGGATTCTGAGCGCCAGGCTCCTGCGTAATCACGAGTGATCCATCGGCATCACGAGACAGCCAAACCCAACCGCTGCCAAACAAGCCCACGCCCTTGGCCACGAACTCCGCCTGGAACGCCTCCACGCCGCCCCACTGCTTGACAATCTGAGCCTTCAAGCCACCGTCATCGGCCAAAGCAACGCCCTTAGCGGCATACTGCGTAAAATAAAGATTATGATTCAGAATCTGCCCAGCATTATTAAACACCCCCTGATTGGCCGATGCACCACCGGCCGGATTAGCCCTGCACACCATCTCCTCCAGCGACAAATCCTCAGAAAGACCGCTCCTAGGCAGCAGCTTATTAAGATTATCCACATAAGCCTGCAGATGCTTACCATGATGGAAACTCAGCGTCTGAGCACTAATAACCGGCTCCAGATCCTTGGCACCGTACGGCAACTCTATCAGTTCAAACATATCTCAATAGCATTAATTGGTTCAACATTAAGCGAAAATAAACAATTGTTCGCTACAATCCAAATATCGACTTTTTAGTACAATTGGGGACAGTCCCCTTTTGTATCATTTTTTGAAGAATAGTACAAAAGGGGACTGTCCCCAATTGTATCATTTTATAGTTTGTTCCGCAGTTTATCAAGCTCCGACTTTACAAATCCCAGAATCTCCCGACCAGGTTTGTTCATCTCAGTAGAATAAAGACTCAGCCTACCGTACTTTTCCATCCCAAAGTTTGCCTCGGCTTTTGATATCGCATCCTCTAACCGCGCCGGATCCTTCTCAAAATTAAAGCCTCCGGAAATCTCCAGATGAACAAATTCCTTAAAGGAGGCACAATCCCCGACCTTCTCTTGAGACGGCTTCTTATCATAGAAATGATAATATAACCAAATCTCAAAACAAGGATTGCTTTGAGCCACATTCCATACCGGATACGGTTTCACCTCATCATACTTCTCCCGAATAATGTCATTCTGTTCTTGACAAAACTCCCTCAACGGTTTTATCTTACCTTCTTTCTCCCACGTATCAGTATCTATTATAAACCATACCGTATCACCATGTTCGCACTCAACAGTATATTGCCTATTATCATCAAGCAACACCTCTTGAGCACGTTTCATTAGTTTTATAGGATCAGTACCTACCGTTGGCGGTATGGCTATAACCTGTAAATTTGAAGACAATCCTTCAAAGAACTTGAAATAATTAAGTTCTGTGTCTTTTCCTTCGCAAACAAGATAAATCTTATGAGCATCTCTTGACGGCTCTCGTTTGCCGTAATCTCTCCGACGTTGAATCATGGGTTACCAGTGTAAATCTTTCAGGTTAGATAGGAATGGAATACCGCCATAACGGCCGTTCAAATATCCATTCTCAATATTGGCTGTGTGATGAATATTAAAATCACTAAGTGGATATAATTGAGTTGCCTGCTCAGAATCCTTCTGAGCAAACCAAATCTCATCCGGACGGAAAATGTTCTGATCCAAAAGCCCGGACTCATGAGTTGTAAAAATAAGTTGACCTTTGGCCGATGTACTCTCGGAAATCTTACTGATAATGCTCTTTATCAGGATAGGATGAATGCTGCGCTCAATCTCATCGACCACATATACCCCGTCGTTCAACATAACTGCGTAAAACACCGGCATATACTCAATAAGTCGTCTGGTACCATCCGACTCGTTGCGTAAAGGCATCTCTACATCAACACCGTTTTGTGAATGAATTGCTACTATTCTTTTCAAATACACGGCATTAAGGTTCATATCAAAAACAATATTCAGGATGTCTCCACTATTCCTGTCTAGAACAATTTGTGGCATTCCTGGCATACTCTTTGCTTTGAGAATAGCATTTGATATGCGAGAATCTATATTCTCATCATTCTCATTTACAACCTCTTTTTTAACAATAAGTCTATCTATACCAGTCTTCAACTCAGGAATAGTGTCATTCACCATTTTGTTAAACATGACATTAACGTCCATCAAATGCGGAACAGTCCCTGATGACGAGTTTGGTTGAACAAGACGAAGCGTATCAACAAACCACCTATAAGCATCTGTAATTATCGGGAACTCAACAGGATAATAGTTGCCCAAAAATGGAAGAACCAACATATCCGGTCTTATCAGCCTTGTCAGTCCATCAATAAACGAGTTATTTACTTTCATGGCAGAGAACTTGTTATTAATGGAAATAGACAACCCTTTACGTCTAAACAACTCGACGTCCCTTTGTTTCAGGCTTAAAAGCAACTCCTCCAATAGCACCTCCTGGCCTGAAAACTCAATATGGTAATAGAATATATACCCCTTTGTATAATACTCTATTGCCAACCCCGATGGCTTGTCAGCATAAGCTGGATTAAACTTAAATTTAATTGACGATAAGTTATATCCATTTAGAGAACCACGAAACACCAATGTCCCCAATGTCCCTAATGCATCTATCAGATTACTCTTACCTGCCCCATTGGCGCCATATATAGCACTCAAGCGCAAAGCAGTAGCATGCCCACAAGAAATCTTATGGTTCTCGTGGCTCGGACTCTTGCTCGATGGAAAAGTATTAAACTCCACCGCATCCTTGAAAGAAGCAAAATTCTCAGCAATAAAGCGCAAAATCATAGCGATTCCGTTAAAAGTTCACGGCAAAGATATGTTATTATATGTATTTTACAAAATTTTCCAAGCAAATAATCACAAGAGCGTCACGCAAGCCTCCTCCATCAACTCTCTCTCCTGGGCCGATACGCCCGCACTCAACCTCTCGGCATCCGCCTTAGCCAGAGCAGTCCGAATCTCCTCCAGCCGCAAACAATTCTCTTCTTTCTTCATATTCGCAAACAATTGAATTATTGGTTCCACAAACTTGATAGTGTTGCAAAAAGTGTGTCTGAGTAGCTAGAAGAAATAAAGTCCGTACTTTTAAGGAAAAAATAAGTGATCGAAGTTTATTAACCCTTAGAAGAACAGACTTTATGGTACTGACAAAGGAACA